>Ga0208624_1000220_pt1 | contig 29523 bp, 35 predicted proteins | sample Knorr_S23_td_DCM_FD_185607 | JGI IMG/M metagenome (GOLD analysis project Ga0208624, IMG submission 185607) | Marine microbial communities from Southern Atlantic Ocean transect - Knorr_S23_td_DCM_ad_71m_LV_A (SPAdes) (version 2) | ecosystem: Environmental > Aquatic > Marine > Oceanic | place... | reverse complement strand
GATGTTGTAAATAATTTTAGAGAAAATGATATAGAAGATATTCGTAAAGATATAAGAGAAAACATAAAGGAAAAAAGTGAAGAAAATGAATTTAGTTTTTTTGAAGATGCGGCTCCCTTTTAAATTATAAATTAAATTTAATTTTATTAAATTTAAATTAGATAAATTTTTTTGTATTTTATAATATAATGTCTATAAATCCTTTTATAATAGGAATAATCAGTGGTATAGTAATAATACTTGCGTATTTAATAAATAATAAATTAGAAAACAAGGATACAAAATCGTCTGATATACTTAAAATAAGTATACTAGGCTTTTGTTTAGGTGTCATGAATGCGTTTTTAGCTGTTTTCGCAAGTGAAACTAATATTACAATTGATCAAGATATATTAACAGGAACACCTAATTTTTAGTTAACTTTTTTAACATTAACAAGAGGACCCTTTTTTGATTTACATTTTGAAGCATCAAAGGCGTCATCTTCATCATCCCTTTCTTCATCGTAATTATTAATATGATATTTCCAAGCTGAAGGATGTCCAACTTGGAAATCACTATGCATTTCTGCTTTATACCAAAAAACTTGGTCTTCTATTCTATTACTTTTAGCATTATTATGTATTACAAGACATTCATAATTTTCTGTACATTGGTCCATTACTTGACAAAATACCTCAAATGACGGTAACATACCAGCATATTGTTCATAAAGACGTTTACGATTTGATACAATATTTTCTCTTAAAATAAACACGTAATCAATATTAGTTCTAAGATTAGGGGGTATACCAAGAGCATACTGCATAGTAATAATAAACATACTTTTGTAATGTCTACCGTTCATGAAAAGACCTCTTACATTCTTTGTTTTAATCCATGATGAATCATATAAACAATCATCTAAAATAAGAAAAGCCCTTGGGTCTATATCACCAGCCTCCTTTCCTTGTTGTTGCCACATAGATACTATTTTTCTTTGTCTTTTCATATAGTTTGCTATGATAGCATCATTATAATCATTATGAATAAATATAGATGGAACTATCTTAGAATAAAAACTATTAGCTCCTTCTGTTCCACTAATTACTGTTCCCACTGGAATGTCTTGATGATAGTATAGTAAATCCTTAACTAAAATAGATTTTCCCGTTTCTCTTTTACCTATAAAAACAATAACTTTATCTGAACCTATATTTTTCATATCAAATCTTTTAAGCTCTAAGCTACCCATAAGTAATATTAACATATAAAATCAATAATAATATTATACGCAAAAATTTGAGTTTAAATATAGTTAAAAATATGTTTAAAAATTTAATGAATAAGGATATATTATATAGTAATCTTAATTATAGAAAAGTTTCACAAAAAGAATATAATAGATTAAATAATAATATCAAAGAATTTTACAATATTATAGGAGATATAAATTTTTATAACCCATATATTAATCTATTTTGTAATTACTTTAAGGACCATGTTAGTTATAATAATAAAAACAAGGTTTATAAATTATTAAAGAGAAAGAGTAGAATTTCAGTAATAGGTTATTTTTATAAAGCATTAATCAAAAATAAAAATAATAACTTTTTATATAAAAATGTTTTTGTTAAAGAATTATCTTTAATTTCAGACCAAAATGTTGATCTAAACTATATTGAAACTTCTTTTTTTAATCCTTTAAGAAAAAAAGAAAATGATTTATATTATTCTTATAATGCTCCCTCTAATATAGAGGTATTTGTTACATATTTGGTTAGTAAATTGAAGGAACATGATATATCGCCTTCATTTTGTGAATTTTATGGTGTATATTCTGTAGAGATGGACCGTTTTACATATGACATTACTGAATCACCTGAATTAATAGAGTCATTAGATACTCTCATAACAAATAAAACAAAAAATTTAGTAAGATTTATACAAAAAAAGGATAATTACTATCTTGAATATAAACATATACCCGCATATCTATTAATAACTGAAAGTGGCGGTTATGATATATCAATTATAGAAAATGACTTTAATTATGATTTGATGTTATCTATAACTTTTCAAACATTTTGTGCTATAATTACTATGAATAACTATTTTGGTATTAAACATAATGATCTTCATTTTGGAAATATAATGCTTAAAGATACTAATGAAGAATATATATATTATAAAATAAATGATAAAATATTTAAAGTTCCAACATATGGTTTTATAGTAAAAATCATAGATTGGGGACGTTCGACATATGAATTTAATAATATATCATATAAAAATGACATATTTAACTATGATTCCGAATGTTTTGGACAATATATATATAAAAAAATAAATAATAAAGGAAAACAAACAATTTTACCAAAAGATTGTAAATGGAGTGATATAGTTATGTTTAGTTATAGTTTATTACATGAATTTCCTAAATTATTAAAAACAGATTTAGGAAAAATGTTAACAAAAAATATAACATCAAATAAAAAAGAATTAATAGACACTTCTAAATTTTCGTGGAATATTTACAAAATCATTACAAATAGAAATTATAATATAATTCCTAAAAATATTATCTTTAGTAAAATATTCAAAGAGTATCAAGTAGAAAACGATAAAAATGAAAAAATGTATACTTTTAACTTTTAACCTAATCGTCTGAATCATAGTCAGAATCATCTATTTTCACATTTTTATAGTTTTTAATAAAATTATCTAGATTATTTCCTCCCTTATTATCTATATCTCCAAGAGGATATTTAGCCCATGTATCAGCTTTGTTAAACATATCACTATATGTATTTTTAAGATTATTTTCAGTAACTTGTTCTTCATAGAAATTTCTAGGTATATATCTATACTCTATTTTAGGTAAAGGACACTGTTTATATCGTTCCATATAACCGATTATTAAAAATACTAATCCAGTCATAAAAAGTAATAATATAAGAGATTTCATTTATCTTATATTAATATTTTATTTATATCTTTAGAAAAATACATACACTAATATATTTAATCTTGTTTTGTTTCTTCTTTATTTTTCATCCAGGGATCTATATCATTTAAAGAATCATTTACTTTTTGCTCACCATCTTTATTTTCTCTCTCTGCCTTTAGTCTCTGATTTTCTTTTTCTTGTTGTTCACGTACATATTCAATATTTTCTTGGAAATGAGCATCCTTCTTTTCTTGATTTTCTCTATATTTAGAGACTAATTCATTTAATTCAGCTTCTTGATATTCTTGTTTATCAATATTATGTGGATTAGGGTCCCATGGTAACCAAAAACCAACTTGTCCTATAAAAACACTAAAATTTTTATCAAAAGTTTGAATTTTTTTACATCTATGTTCTGCTTCTCTATGGGTATCATATACCCCCCTAACCTTTAATCCTCTTATAGTTGTTCTAAAATCATTTTTTTCATAGAATTCTTTTTCTAATTTTTGTTCGTTCACATATAAAAAGTCTTTGTATTTTTCTGATATAGAATCCGCATCTAAATCATATTTAGGAGCAATTGTTTTTAAAAAAGCATTAACATGAAACATATCCTTATTTGCTAGGATATTTTCAGGAGAGACAAAAGATAGACAAACATATTTTTGTCCAGGAATTTCAGGATCAGCTTCTAGAAAATCTTCAACGATTTCTTTTTTAGACATAGTTATAAATATATTTTTATATTTAAACTTTAAGTAATTATTTTATATTTTTAAGTATTTTTTTTCTTTTTATAATATATAAGATGGAAGCATTAAGAAATGAAATGAGTGAACTCCAATCAGCCTTTGATTTACAAGAAGTTCTCAAAAGAGCCGTAAAATATTTAATTGAAGGTGCTGCCGTAGCTGTAGCTGCCTTCTATATCCCAAAGAAAAAAATGAATGTAGAAGAAATTGTTATGATTGCTATAACAGCAGCCGCTACATTTGCCCTTTTAGATATGTACGCCCCAAGTATTGGAAACGCCGCTAGACAAGGTACTGGATTCGGTATTGGTGCTAACATGGTTGGTTTCCCTAACATGTAAATTTATTAAATATTAAGAAATATAAATTTTAAAAATTTTAGTTTAAAATCTATACTGTAGGAATATATTGCCATTTTAAGTCTTTACATATTTTTTTCCATACTTCATCGTGTTCCTGAAGTTTTTCTCTAGATTTTAATAATCTACAATAAGGAAGATATTCATCTTTATCTAATAATTGAAAAAATTTATAAAAAATATAAGGATAAGAAAAAAAATTAGAACGGTCTGAAGGACAATATTTCATCCATGAACTTTGTATTTCTTTAAACATATTTCTTACTTTTTCTTCCAATTCTCCATCAATTACTGGTGCTGGTTTTCCAGTAATTCTATTTGTAATATAATGACAATGTTCGTAATATTTAGTTAAATCTAATTTTTTTAATATATCTCTTACCTTAGAAGTAGTAATATTTTTAAAATTTAGATAGGATTCCTTTTTTAATTCCTGTTCTATTTTTTCAAAAATATCTTCACTAATATCTGTAGATTCTTTTGCTTGAAATTGTGATAACCATTCATTGGCATGATTTATTTTTTTATAGGCAAAATAGGTTATTTCTTTTGGTGGTTCTTTATAAGAAGGTGTATCAGAATCTACAAGTATATTTTCACATTCACCACAATTAGTACATATTAAACAACCATGAATTGAGTCTAGTTTTCTTTGTTGTTTACACTTCATACATTCATCTAGATTTTCATTTGATATATTACTTACATTTTTAACATATGATTTATCAGTTATAGATAGATATTTATCCATTATTTCATTTTTACTTAAGCTATTTATTTCATAATCTATATTTTTTTTATTCTTATCATCATTTTTAGTAGATTCATCTTTTTTATTATTTTTACCAAAAAAATCTAATACAGTTTTTTTAGTTTTATCTTTAGGAGAAATTGTATTATAAACATTTGAATCATCGTAATAATGATAAAGAATATGTCCAGTATTCAGTATATAGTTATTCAGTTCTGTTTTATTTTCAGCAGTTTTGATTTCTTTTTCTATTTCTTTTTTATTTTCAATTAATTCTAACTTAAGTTCCATTTGTTCATCACTTAATTCGTTGGAATTATACTTATTTAATTTTTCTATTTCACTATTTATTTTAGATAATTTATTTTTCATATTTGGAACACTGTTTTGAGTATTAAGTATTTTACTTAGAACATTGTTATGTTTACTATCAATTGTTGTTTGTTCTTGTTTATTTTTTTTTATTACCTTTTTTTTCTTTTCTTTAAATAGACTCATATATAGTCTATTAAATAAATAATTCTTTAACCTATTTATTTTTATTATTCGTTTATAATAAATTGTAATAAACTTTAATATATATTATTATGAATAATTTAGATAAAAATGATATATCATCATCTAATATTCGATTAGATATTATTACTATGTATAAAATGACTTTTGTTTATAATGCTTTACTAAATGGTTGGACAGTAAAAAAACTTAAGGATAATAAATTTGAATTTAGTAAAAATAAAGAAGAAATTAAAAAGGAGGTTTATCTGGATAATTATTTAAATAAATTTGTTAATACTAACCTTAATGTTAACCATATTATTAATAATAATATAGATTAATAAAAGAATTAGATAATAGATTATTTATTGTGCGTATAATATAAATAATTATCTTTGAATAATATATAAATAATGGGTGGTGGTTTAATGCAATTAGTAGCCTATGGCGCACAAGATATATACCTAACTGGTAATCCACAAATTACTTTTTTTAAAGTAGTATATAGAAGACATACTAATTTTTCAATTGAAAGTATTGAACAAACTTTTAATGGAACAGCCGATTTCGGAAAAAAGGTTAGTTGTACAATTTCTAGAAATGGCGATCTTGTTCACAGAATATATTTACAAACAAGCATTCCTGAACAAGAATACATCTATACCGAAAATAAACTTAAATACAACTCCGAAGAAGTAACTAATGGAATATTAAGATGGGTTGATTGGGTTGGTGAAAAATTAATCAATTATGTAGAAATTGATATAGGTGGTCAAAAAATAGATAAACATTATGGAGAATGGTTACATATTTGGAATCAATTAACTAATAATCCAGGACATGAAGAAGGATATCAAAGAATGGTGGGTAATATGCCTGAATTAACCAAAAATAGAGCAACATCTACAACTAATGGTACAATTTCATCTCAAAAATTATATATACCATTACAATTTTGGTTTTGTAGAAATCCTGGTCTTGCTCTTCCTCTTATTGCGTTACAATATCATGAAGTAAAAATTAACATCGAATTCCAAGAATTAAAAAATCTTTTTATTGCTCAAAAAGTACCTACTACAAACCCTGCTGATAATATATTAACTGTATCACCAGCTGGTTCATTAAGAGATACATCTTTATGGGTTGATTACATTTTCTTAGATACCGATGAAAGAAGAAGATTCGCCCAACTTTCACATGAATATCTTATAGAACAATTACAATTCCCAGGTGAAGAAACCATTTCAACTACATCAAATAAGATTAGACTTAACTTTAATCATCCAGTAAAAGAAATTGTTTGGGTAGCACAAAAAACCAGTAATATAGACCTTATGCAATCATATAATTATACAGATTTAGCTGATTCATCTCCTACACTTACACATAATCCATTAGGAAATAACCTTTTACAAAGTTTAGTAGAAAACTTAGAAACTGTTTATGCTGGAACAAATGAATCTCACTATCATAATCTTCAATTAAAGAATGTAGATACTGGAAAAAACACATGTAGTATTGCCAGATTACAACTTAATGGTCAAGATAGATTCACAGAGAGAGCAGGTGATTACTTTAATTATGTACAACCATATAATCATCATACAAGAACTCCACATGTAGGTATTAATGTATACTCTTTTGGACTTAAACCAGAAGAACATCAACCAAGCGGAACATGCAATTTTTCCAGAATTGATAACGCTAATCTTTTCTTAACTGTAACTGATAATACTGTACAACGTGGTAAATTTAATCTCCAATCAGGACTTCTTACCGAAAATACAACTACTCTTACTTCCAGTTCAGCTAAGGTTAGAATTTATGCTACTAACTATAATGTTTTAAGAATTATGAGTGGTATGGGTGGTCTCGCATACTCAAATTAAGGGTGTTATTAATTTTAATAAAATTTGATATTATTAAGATTAATTTATATAATATTATTTTATTTCATGATTAATGTCAGATATAAATTACGACTATGTATTTTATCCAATTTTCTTCTATTAGTTCTTATTACATTACCTATCTTATTAATGAATAATAATCAGTCAAAATACTTTAGAACCGGTTGGCATGATGATCTAATTCTTATATCTGTTCCTATTAATAGTTTCGCTCGTTACTTTATTACATGTCTATTTCTAATTGCTATTGAAATAAGTGATGTCATTATAGGTGAAATAGCACATCCAATCATAGGATTTAACATTTACAATCCTGATAAAAAGATTATTACTGATTTTACAAAAAATGAACTACAATTATATGGAAATACTATGTATATTATTGAAGCATTGAAAAGAATATTAATGATTGTTATATCTATTACTCAAATTGATTTCGCTCTATATAGAGTATTATTTGGTAACATAGCATCAATCTTTACTATAAGAATGATATTAAATGAAAAATCCTATACCTTGTCTAATGATAATACTAAATACAAAAAAGAAAAGCTCGAAGAAAATGAAACTGAAATGGTATAAAACTATAATTATTTTTTTGAAACAAGGATAAGTATAGTACTATCTCGATAATTATATTAATATTAACAAAAATATATTATTATAATATATAAATGGAATACACTTATATTGTTAATCCCAAAACAAATAGAAAATGTCTTATTACTTCAAGATTAGGAAAACAGATCCTAAATGATTATATACAAGCAGGTGGGTTGTTCAGAAAAAAAAGTGATGAATATTGTGAAAAAAAAATAAACAAAAATGTAGATGATGTAAATTATAAACCCAAATTATTTAACAGACATTCTTGTAACTCATATTGTAAAAGTAGATATCCAGACTATAATATATACACACAAGCAATAGACCCACAGTCCAAACCATTTCAAAATTGTCATGAAATGATAATGGCTAAAAGAGAACAAAAAATTGAGCAACAAAAAGAAAATAAATGTATTTCAGACGGATTTCAACCCAAAGAAGAACTAGTAACACTATCAAATGGTTCTCTCAAAAAGGTTAAAGTAACCGCATGTAAACTTAAGAAAAGACAAGAAAATATCCAAAAAAATAAATTAGAACTTGATAATACAAAAAGAGAAATATGTAAAAAAATAAAAAAAGAATTTGATTATTTTGTTGAATGGAGAAGTCCTTATCATAAATTACCTAAAAGTAAACAAAATCAACAAACTGTGGAGGAGATATTTACCAATTTCATTAATCTAATGAATAACCCCGATATGGGCAAATTAAGTCCTGACGAGATTAGAGTATGTGCTGATATAGAAAGATATGTAAATTAATAAATCAATATAATATATCTTATATTGAGTTATCTATTCTCTAAAAATTATATAATCAACGGTTAATAAATTACACTAAACTATACTCATTTGCCTTTTTTTTATAATCTGGGTCATTGTATATTCCTCTTCCCACAATTATTATATCAGTATCTACATAGCTTGCTTTTCTATAATTTTGGTCACCCACCTTTTTTTGTATCATGCTTATTCCAGGTGTCATACATATCATATCACCCATAGTTATTCTTTTTTGTGTTACAAATCCTAATACATGCTCTTTTGTATTATTGGCTAGTATTTTTGCTTGTTCACTAAAATCCCAACTGTTATTTGACATATTGGCAACTATAACTACACCTGATAGTTTTTTTATTACATCCTCGGATACTGTAGCCATTACTGTTACCATATCAACTATATGTCTAAATTTATTATATTGTTTTTCAACTATATAAGATATATCCACAAATTTCCTATCCTCCATTATTAAAAAGTCTTTATTAATTGACAAATTTAGGAGTTTTTCTTTAAAATCATTATCATCTTCATACATGTCTAAATGAAGTTTACATATTACTATATTATCACCAATTTCTTCTAGCATTTTTAAAAGATTTTCTTTATTATCTAAATCTCCTGAAAAACATAATCTACTGTTCTTTTTAGTTATTATATTATTAAGTCTTCTTAAAACTATATCAGTCTTAGAAAATAAAGGCTTAAGTGGATATTTACAATTATACCCATGTTGTCTATCTACGATTACCAATACTTCTGTAATTGTTACTTTGTCTTCTAATAAATCAATTATTTTTTGAACAGAACCTCCAGTTGTTATAACATCTTCAATAATAACACATCTGCTTTCTTTCCTATATATTCCCTCTATTTGTTTTTCCATACCATAACCCTTTTGTTCTTCTCTAGGTATAATCATGGGTATATTATATTTAGTGGATATATATGATGCTATAGGTAAACCACCCATAGGTACACCACATATTATATCATTATAACCCATATCCATTAGTTTGTATAGCTGGTCACCTACTTTACTTAGTAATTTAGGATATGAAATTAGATTCTTCATGTCAAAGTAATATTTAGACATATCACCACTTTTAAGTCTAAAATTTCCAATTTTTATACAGTCATGTTTTATCAATTCATTCAGTAATTCGTTTTTTATACACATTTAAATATATAATTATTATATTTTTAAATGTTTTAATATTAGTATTCTTAAATTAACATATTATTATATTTATATATTATATAAATGGAATTTCAATATATCGTTAACCCAATGACAAATAGAAAATGTAGTGTTAATTCAAGACTTGGACAACAAATCATAAGTAATTATTTATACCAATTAGGAGGTGCCCCTAGAGCACAAGGAGTAGGTGCTCCTTTTTTCTCTGATTCCGGTGATTCCTCTAAAGATGGTAAAAAGGATGGAAAAATGGGTAAAACTGATTTTTCAAGAACTGACGATGCTTATAAAAAAGCAAATGCCGCCTCAAAAGCATTAGATGATAAATAAATGTTTAAGTAATAATATAAATATTATCTAAATATTATTTATATTAAATGGATAGTAAAATTAAGTCTTGTCCTATAATTATTACACAAAAAAAATTAAATCATTTTGTTAAAAATCATAGAACATTAGATAAATTACTTAAAAAAAGATATTTAAAACTTAGATCATTCGATGATCTTTTCCCTGTAAATGACCCAGACTTAGGTTATCTTGATAGAGATAATTGGGCAATGACAGTTGGTAATGTCATTATGGCAAGTATAACATTTAAATCAGGATCATCTGGAGTAAATCCTAACTGGATCTTAAAAAGATTAAAAGAATTATATGATTCCTTTTTTTCTACAGAATGTTTATATACAGGTTTTTTAATATGTATTGACATGGATAAATATAATAGTGGTTTAGGTAGAAAATATACTAATGTAATAGACGAACAACCTATAGGATTAATATTATTTAGAAATTTATTAGAAAGTGATTCATCTGTAAAATGTGATGGAGAACCAGTTAACAGAGATAATGTATTATATGGAGAACTTATAGGTATTAATCCTGATTTTAGCACTTTTGGTATTGGTAAAATAATAGCAGCGACAGCGATCTTAATTAATACATACACAGATAAAACAACAGTAGTTCTTAATATAGCACGTGGTCTTAGAAATGCTCCCGCACGTCATCTTTATGAAAGTTTTGGATTTAGAGCAGTTCCAATACCTTTACCTAAAAGCGTTAAAGATTGGGCAAATCTTGATATAATAAAACAATATTACAAACAACAATTAGTTATTTGGACGATGGTATGGTGTATGGAAGACCCACAAAAAACAATAGATAATGCTAGAGATATCCTAAAAAAAGAATTTGAAAAAAATACTTATAATAATAGTGATTTAACATTTGATTTTCCACCACCATCTATTGCTAAACTTAAAACAAAGGTTGGTTGTTTTTATTGGACAGCAAAATTAAGAATTTTTTTAAATAAAAATGACTATTTTGATACAAATTATACAAAAGCAAAACAACGATTACAAGAAATACAAGATAATTATGAACAATTAAAATTTGAAGTACAACAACCACCTAAACCACCCTCCTATATAGGCAAAATAAAGGGACTAATTAAATAGATTTTATATATTTATATATTTATATATTATATATTATATAAATGGATAAATATCAATATATCAAAAATCCACTGACTAATAGAAAAGTCAGAATTGATAGTAAATTAGGAAAAACTATTATAAGACAATATGTTAAAAATATGGTAGGTGGAGTTAGGATTGATGATAAAGTAAACGAAGAAGACGAAGTGGAAGATTGCCCAATATGTTTGAAAGAAATAGACAATGGAGATGACCTAGTAGGTTTAATCCCTTGTAAACATATTTTCCATAAAGCGTGTGTAGAAGGTTGGCTTCGAGAGAAGGGTACATGCCCAATGAGGTGCAAGGTTACAGCAAGACATAATGTTGAAATAAGAGGAGGTATATTTGTTGATACAGATGCAGCAGCAGCAGTACCAAGACGCCATCCCCTTCCCCCAGCAGCTGGACCACCTTCTCCAGTAGCAAGACGTGCCCCCCCTCCCCCAGCAGCTGGACCACCATCTCCAGTAGCAAGACGATCAGAAAGATTACCATTACCAAGAGCTAATCCAGGATTACGTGTTCCGGTGGCGGAGGCGTTGCGTAATGCTCCTCGCCGTCCAGCTCGGGCAAGATTACCACCCCAACCTGAACTATTTCGTGCGCATCCCAACGCAGCAATAATATCACCAAGAGAACGATCACCACCAAGAGAACGATCACCACCAAGAGAACGACGATCAGAAAGACCTTTACCACCTGGTGCGGTTGCTCCATCATTGGGAAGTGTTGGACGATTAGCTGCTTCTACTGCTTCTGATTCTTTGAGAAGGTTGGCAAATAGGGGAAAGGAGGCTGTCAGTGCGTGTGCTAATTACTTACTTGAGATGGAGGGGGCTGTGTTTAGTGATCCTATGGAAGTATTTGAACAAATGGAGTGGAGGCAGAATCAATCAGACCTACGTTACGCCGGCAGCAGTGAGTCGAAGGAGCAGTTGGAAAGCAGGCTTAAAATGCTAAAAGATGAATTTACTAAAGTTCATTGTATTACGCCGCGCATCCAATGGGGGACCGTGGAGCGGGCCAAGGCGGGGCTGGAGAGGAGTCAAAAATTGATTAATAAAATTAAAAATGATATACAATATGTAGAATCTTTATTATCCCAACTATAATATGCTGGAGTAATTGACATGAATCATATTGAATGGTGATATAATAACTAAGACTAAAACAATAAATATTTATTATTTTATTCTCCAAAATTTATATTTTAATATTCTTTATTTAATAATTTATTGTATGCTTTTGGACCATTATACTTAAAATAACAATAAAATAATACTAAATTAGCAAATAAAATAGACGTTTGAACAATCATTACAGGCATGTCATTTCTATAGTAACCATAAAATAACCATAATATAGCTGCGGTTAAATGTAATGAAATAGTTACTACAGAAATTTTCTCTACATCTTGGGTAATTATAGTTTTATACGCCAGTGGCCATAAAATAATAGAAGCTATAAAAGCGGCAAGATAACCGATAATATCAATAAAATTCGTTCCTATATATTTCATTACAAATTCCATTATATATTATTAAAAGATTTTTATAATAATGATTATATGCTTATATATTTAAATTTCTATCTATTTAAAACACTTAAAAAAAAATTCTATAAGGTTATATGAATCGTGTATACGATAATAATATTGTAAATATTAACCAGGATATAGAAATACCTATAAATTATGATAAATATTATTTAAAATGGGAAGACGGTTCAGAATATATTGGAAATTTTATAGATAACATCATTCAAGGTTTTGGTGTTTACCGTTTTCCTGATGGTACTATATATGAAGGCTCTTGGAAAAATAATTGTAAACATGGTATAGGTAAATTACTATTTAATAATGGTAATATTTATAATGGAGAATTTTTAGATGATAATATATCTGGATATGGTAGTCTACTTTTTAACAATAATGGAACAGAAAAACAATTATATATAGGTAATTTTTATAAAGGTAGAAGAGAGGGATATGGAAAACTATATTATTACAATATTGATACAAATACATATAAACTCAAATATATAGGAAATTGGATTAAAGATGATTTTTCAGATATAGGTATTTGTTATCATGATAATGGTAATAAATTCTATGAAGGGTATTTTGTTAAAGGTTTACCCTCTGGGGATGGTATTCTATATGATATAGACGGAAGTATTGCTGAAAAAGGTTATTATATAAAAGGAGAATTACAAAAAAATATAGATAATAAGAGAACAAAAAAGGTTTTATCAAAAATAAAAAAATATATTAAATTTCCTTTTAATTATATATTATAAATATTATCTAAATGGTATTATAATTTTATCTTCATTAAATATGATTTTTTTACATTTACTATATAATCTGTACTTTTCAGTCCAATAACCATAGTTATTTCTTTTTAATTCTTCATTTAAATATTTATTCACAATTAAATGCATAAATATTCTATCATACATTTTTAATATTTCTCTTTTAGAACCATATTTATTTATTAATGGAAAGAAATTTTCTGAATTAGAAAAATGTAGTTTTATATTTTTTTTGGTAGGTTTATCTAATTCCATTATTCCATTAAATATTATTTTACATATATCACTTACATCCATATTTATAAGCTCTTTTACATTATTACAATTATCACATGAACTTTTACAAGATAGGTTTTCATATTTTCGCATTTCACCTAAATAATTAGATACTTGACAATGTCTACAATCAGTTATATTATCAGCATAATTAACAATTGTGTTTAGTTTTTCTAGTTGATGTTCTATATATTTATTATTTTTATAATCATCCACATTTTTTCTTATCAAATGTTCTGATATAACCTTATCTTGATAAGAATAATATAGTAAACAATCGCTTCTATTACCATCTCTACCTGCTCTACCAATTTCTTGATAGTAATTTTCAATTGAACCGGGTAGATTATAATGAATAACATATCTTACATCTGGTTTATCTATACCCATACCAAAAGCAATCGTAGCCACTATCAAGTTAGTTTCACCTTTTTGCCAATTTTCTTGGATAACATTTCTTACTTTATCGGTTAAACCAGCATGATAAGGTAAACTATTAATACCCTGATTATTTAGTTTTTCTGACAATTCCTCACATTTTTTACGTGATAAACAATATATAATCCCTGAATCATTTTCGTACTTTTCTTTTATAAAATCTACAATTTCTAATAATGAACTTTTATCTCTTTGTTTTACAATAATATTAAGATTGCTTCTATAATATGATTTTGTATATATTTTAGGTTCCTCTAAACCTAATAGATGAATTGAATCTTTTAAAACCTGATTTGTAGCAGTCGCTGTAAGAGCCATTATAGGTATATCTTCATAATTCTCTCTTATATTACATAACTCTCTATATGATGACCTAAAATCATTACCCCATAAAGATATACAATGTGCCTCGTCTATTACAAATCTTCTTAAACGTCCATCTATATAAAGTTGATGGAGATTATCATTAAATTCAGTATTAGAATCTAATGTCTCAGGAGTTGTATATATCAATTTTATATCTGATTCCGGATTTAACATATTATTTAATAATTCTTTTTTATCTTTGGAAGAAGTATTACCATAAAATCCATAAACTTTTATACCTTTATTAGTTAATCCAGCTATTTGATCTTTAATTAATGATTTAAGGGGTGATATCACAATAGTAACCCCATTTTGTAAAATTGCGGGTAATTGATAACAAATACTTTTTCCAGACCCTGTTGGTAGTAATACAAATTGATCTATATTAGTAAGAGCATCCTTTATGATCTCTTCTTGTTTTTCCATAAAAGAGTCATATCCAAAGTATTTTTTAAGTTTTTTATTCATGATTTAATGAAAATAAAGTATAATTATAAAAATTCAAATTTTATAATTATTCAACAATATCTTGGTTATTTAAAATCATTATTTCTGTTTCTTTATGAATTTTTTTTGACGTATTTTCACCTTCATATTCGCCTATGAATTTATCCATATGCTTATTTCCTCCATCATAATGGTCTTCTAATAAATTATAGGCTCTATCTGATAAATCTTCAATTGTTTCTTTTTTATCTCTTAATTCCCATTTATCACCATTATAGATTTTGGCATATTTCTCTTTTCTATTAGGAATCCTTATATTATGATTTTCTTTATGTTTAGGATTAAAGTGTATATGTTTTAAAAGACGAGGAATGCTCTTATATGGACCACCTTGTATAAGTTTATTTATAATGTTTCCTGTAACATAGTCAATATTTTCTTTTCCAAAGGCATTTATATTAATATTAATAGTATTATTATTGGTAGTATTACCTACTTTAGTCAATAATACTTCTATTTGATTTTTTAATTCAGATATAACTTCGTCTTTATGGGCTGTAACATTGGTATCTATTTGGGATATATCCTGCTTATTATTATTTTTTTCTTTACAACGCTTTTCATGTCGCCATTTATTCTGTCTTGCTGTAAATACTTTATTACAATACTGGCAACTGATTACATTGGGATTACAAGGGATTACATTGGGATTACATGGGATTACATTGGGATTACATGGGATTACGCCAGATGATGACAGATGATTACACAAATGATTACACAAGGGATTACAAGGGATTACATTTCGGTTTTTATCACCTAATACGTCCTCGAAACATTTTTCAATTGGAGTGTCTGAGCATGTCGCAGAGCATATGTTTTTCCTATTAAAATGAGCTCTCATTTTTGATTTATGATTTGTATTAAACCCACATCTGGGACAACTATAGATAACCATTTTGATTAATATATAAATATATTTTATTTTTAAGTATTTTATTGTCTAATTTTTGTCTCAAAATTGTCTAATTTTTGTCTCAGACAAAAAAAAGACAAAAAAGACATTGTCTAATTTATTAACTTTCAGGAGGAAAAAATATCCCAAGAAAACAGATATTTAGGAGGAAAAAAAGATATCCCGGACAAAAAAAAGACGGGGGGGGGGATTTTTTTTTTGCCAAAAGTATTTTGAGATTAAAAAACTTTTTTGATTTTTGAGGGGGGGGTCGATCAGTTTTGTCCTTACTGACCCCATGAGGTATTTTTACCGAAATTTAATTTGGGTTGGACTAATATGATAATGAAAAAAAAACTTTTCAACAGCGTTTTTTTGATAAAATCCTAGAATTCTTAAAATTTAGTTTCTATTCTTTTAATAAAAATTATAAAATAAGTTCTGTATATATATTAACTTATTATGGATACAAGATTTTGGGGTCCTGATGGTTGGAAACTATTACATTCTATAACTGCTAATTATCCAAATAATCCAACTAAAATAGATAAAGAAAACTATAAAATATTTTTTGAGTCAATTCAACATGTTTTACCATGTATTTATTGTCGCGTATCATTTACTGAATATATTACTAAAATGCCTATTGACAATTATTTAAAAAATCGAAGAGATATTTGCCATTGGTTATATAAAATACATAATATGGTTAATGATAAATTAAGAAAACAAGGGCTTAATAATAATATAGACCCAACATTTAATGAAATATATCCAAGATATAGTAATTATCTTAAAGATGTTAATATGTCAAATTGTATTAATATGCCTGGTTGGGATTTTATTTATTCTATAGTATTTAATTTTCCAAAAGATGGTGAAAATATTGAAAAAATAAGATATATTAACTATATTATTTTTTTTAATTATTTAGGAATTATATTACCATTTGTAAATGTAAATGAATTATATAATCAATTTTTAGAAAAAGAACCTATTAAATTACATTTAGATGGAAGAGATAATCTAAAAAAATGGCTATATAGATTTGAAAAATATGTGTCAAGTAATCTAGACACAAATTGCTTATCATATAAAAAAAAATGTGATATAATTGAACAATATAGAGCTGGTTGTGGTAACAAGACAGATAAAAAACCAACATGTAGAAGATAAATTTATAGTTTATCTAAAATTTCTTGATTATATGTACAATCATAAAATTTAGTATTTCTCCATATTAAAGATAAATTTATATCTTTGTTTAATTCCTCTACTGTTTTAGGATTTTTTTTAGATATATACCATAAACGTTTTAAGAAAATATCATTCGATTCTTCAGGTTCTTTACTTAAAGTATAAATATAACCATTAAAGTTAATACTATGGGATAACATTTTTAATATAAATTAAATACTTATATTAATAATCAAATTTAAAAATTATAATTTATTTTCTAACATGTCTTACTTTATTCATACTCCAAGCATCCTTTATTACTACAGGTGTATCATGTGGACTACTTAAAGGATTTATTCTGTTCCATGGATGAACTCTACCTTGTATATTATTACAAGTATCATGGGTACCAACTACTATATTTCCATATCCTCTTGTATTAGACCATGATTTATTATATGTTTTAGTGAAATCTACGTTATTGCTTTGAATAACTTCTCTAGGTGGTTCATAAGTAGGACAACCTTGAGGTTTATAGTTAGAACCTTGAGCAAGATTGTTATTTTCTAGAATAATTGGTTTTTGTTGACAGACACTATAGGTATTATCAGTAGGTAATTTACCAACACAATTTAGTTTAAATGCTTCTGGATAAGAACTCATATAATATAAACAAATAAAATTTTTTAATCAAATATAATTACTTTAGAAATAACAAGCCAATAGGTTGATACACCTAGAATTATATATATCATTAATTTTAAATATGTAGAACCCATAAAAGCATTTTCTGTAGGATTAGACATAAACATAAGAAAATTAAGAACTACGAGAATAGTTACAAATTTAATAAGATCATTAAATAAATTTTTATAATCTTCATCAACTTTATCAAATTTATATTCTAATTTAAAGTCCATTTATATATTTACAGAAAAAAAAAAGAAAGATAGTCTTTACAATAAGTTTAAATACAAATAAAATAATATATAAATTTATTAAATGAATCTCAAAGAATATTTAATATTAATAACACTTGTTGTATTAATTTGTGGTATTTTATGTTTTTTAATATATAAAAATCTAAATGAAAAGATAGTATTTTTATTAAATGAAGTAAATGAATTAAAAAATGGAGCAAAAAATAGAACTACAGAGGAATTTAGAAGCCAACAAAACAATAAATCTCAAAATATAGATTCATGTCCTATTCCATCACGAACAAATGTATACTATTCTTCTTCTACTAATATCCAATCAGACAATAATCGCACTAATCAAAATATCGAAGAAAATAAAGAAATAGAATTAGAAGATAAAGAAAGTAATAATTCAAGTATTGAAAGGGTAGAAGATGAAGTAGAAAGACTTGAAAATGAGTTAGAAAATATTGAAAATATGATAGAAAGTTCAGATGAAGAACAAGAATATGAAGACGAAGAATATGATGAACAAGACGAAGAAATTTGTGTAGGTGAATTAATTGAAGAAGATGAAAATAATGAAAGCGATAGTAATTTAGAAGAAAAAATTGAATTTGAGCCTAAATTAGTTGAATCTACAAACGAATCATTAGATAATAATTTAGTTAATCTTGTAAATCAATTTGAAAACAAAGAACACATTAATATTGACGAATCAAGAAAAAATAATTCAAGTGAATTTGATGAATTAGCAAATATAGAAAGCGATAGAAATTCTGAATTAAATGATTTAATAAAAAAAGAAATGGATATAAATGGTAATATAATTGATAATATAGAAAAAAATGAAACAAAAAGCCTAAATAGTGTAAAAGAAAGAGAAACAAATGATAGTAATTCTATCAGAGAAGATTTTTCTAATGATTCTAAAAGTATAAACAATTTAAGTCAATTTGAGGATTGTAAGCTAATAGCAAAAAATAAAAAATTATTACAAAAAGATTTAAAGGATATATGTAAACATTTGAATATTCCACAAAAAGGAAATAAATTACATTTAGTTGAAAAAATTTTTGAAGCCGGTGGAAAAGAGTTAATTAACTCAAAAATAAATGCATAAGAGTAATATAGAAAAAAATATATCTCTATAATATATAAATGGGTTCATGTTATAAAACAAGTAATAATAAGTATTTTAACTGTCCTCCAAGAATGGATGATGGAAGACACTTTACTGATTATAGACCAAACTGCCATATAAACAATTTGGTAAGAGCCAATAACGCTATTTTAAATTCTCATCAATATAGAATGTTTTTACAACATAACAGTAATAAATTAATGAATCTTAATAGAACATACGCATGCCAAAAGAATTGTTGTGGACCATGCCAACCTGAATATAATCAAGGAACTATGCTTGCTGAACAATCTGTCCAACAATGTAATAACAGATCATGTAACACTGATTTCGTAAACAAAGGTGGATTAGGTTTAGGTAGAAAATATGATGGTGATTCCCAACAATGCGGTAATTGGCCTAAAACATTACCTGTAAATCAACAATACAACTGTTGTGCCGACAACAATGCCTTATTCAATTACTATAACCAAATCGATAGTAAAGCCCAAGGAGAATTAGTATCTAGAAATACAGTACCATCTGGTGGAAATGCTATGGGTGGAGGTGACCCAGCTGCCTACAATTTATAATTTAGTTATTTTTAATAAGAATATTTTTATTAAAAATAGGAAAGATATCATAAAAAAATAATTTATTATATTATATTAATGTGTGATAATTGGAAAAATGATTATTCTAAAGAACATCATTCATGTGATGGAATAGTATTAGATAGTGGTGAGGGTGAATATATTGTTAAAGGACATATAAATACTAAAACACCTAATGCTACTATTATGTTTTGGGCTGCTAACCCACCTACATACACTACTTCTTATACTGGTTCAGGGTTACCATATCCATCTGCCGATATAGCATATGAAAATACCCCAAATAGAGGAGCTGTTAAATCTAATGGTGGACATTTTGAATTTAGAGTAAGATATCCTAATGCTTATTACATGGGATTAGGAAGTGTATATGTTGAACCATGTGTACATATAAAAATATGCGAGGAAGGAGGAGATAATAAAATACATAGAATTGCTTTAGGAAATGGAATTCCATTCAGAATGTTAACTTACCCACCTTCATTAGAAAACACAGCCGCAAGAAAATCACCTATGTTTTATTCAGGAAGATCAGAATTACCTATGAGAACTCAAGAACAATTATTAAGAGAAAGTGGATATCCTGAATCAAATGTTATGCCTCAAAATTTTTGGGGAAAGGCAGTACCACATGAATAAATAATTTATTTATAATAAATATTATTATATAGATTATGACTATATAAGAATATTAAAGATCAATTATTCCATAACCAAAATATATTAGGGAAATATAAAGGTATATTTTTTATATCATAAAATTTATTAGAATATTGTTTTTTATAATTGTAATATTGTAGAAAATTACGATACATGTATATATATATCAAATAGTTTTTATTGAATTAGTCCTTATATTTGAATTAATAATTTGATTTGATTACATAAATCAACGAAATTTAAGTATAAATAATAGATGGAAACTACCTTATCAAAACTCAAAATTATTAAAGATATACTACCTACACATTATAGTGATTCTATTAAATCTTTACCTATTATTAACTATAATAACTTTGATAATAATAGTAATATATCTTGTTTAATTAAAGAACCACCTATTATACTATATGATAAAGTAGTATATCAACGAAGAAATGTAGGGTTTTTTTCAAATGAATCTATTGGTTATAAATTTTCAAATAAATTAATGAAATCACAAAAATTAACAGGATGGATGATTGATATTTTACAAATTATAAATAATCAATTAGAAACTAAATTCAATGGAATTTTAATCAACCATTATGAGAATGGTAACAATTATATTAGTGCTCATAGTGATAATGAATCTGGTCTCGATAAAAATAACATAGTTGCCGCATTATCCTTTGGTGCTGAAAGAAAATTTCGTATTCGTGATAAAAAGACAAAAAAAATTGTGAATGATTTTAATTTAGAGCATAATTCTTTAATAATTATGAGTGGTAATTTTCAAAATGAATTTACACACGAAATTCCAGTTCAAAAAAAAATACTTCAACCAAGATGGAGTTTAACTTTTCGAAAACATACTGTATAATAATAGAAATTTTAAAATTTGATTTTTTATTATAAAATTTTTATTTATTAAGAGAAATGTCCGAAATTAGATTAGAAAATCAAAAATTATTAAATGTAGAATCATCCTTAGCTTTTGAAATTGACAGAACAATTAAGCATATATGTGTAAATGGTTTTAAACACAAAAGAATAAGAAATTGGTTTTCCTGTTTTTCAAATTCAAATCCATGTTTAGACTATGAATGGAAAAAGGCTTACCTAAGTTATGGAAATGTATGCTTTCTAGTGTATTATACAAAAGAACATCCGAAATATATGTATGTTATTAGACCAGCCAAACACTATTATAAAATAGAGTTTGAACAATTATTTAGATTTGGTTTAAAAAATAGAGGTTACCGAGAAGATAGAATGATAGGATTAAATAAGGCAGATTAGATAATATTAAAAATTTGATTAAAAAAAATATATTTTTATTTTTATTAATCAATGAAAAATTTAATATTCTTAGTAACAATACTCTATATCATTAGCTCATGCTCAGCCCAGCAAGTAACAAAAATATGTGAAACTAATTATTATGATACAAATTTAGAATCTTACCCAACAATCAGGTATGACCAGGATAGAAATATGTATGCGGCGGGTCTTAAATTAGATGGTTCCGGTTTTGTAATATTGAAATATGACCAAAATTGTAATGAACTATGGTTTAAACAATACAATAGACCCTATGGAATTAATATATATCATGGTAATAATCCAATACCTAGACTAGATAATATGACTATAGCTACTGTTAGAAAACAGAACAGAAGAGAACAAGAGTTAATATTCATTCCCATCCCGAATGTAGTTATTATGAGAGGCTCAACTAGATTCTATAGGAGTCATATTTTGATATTAGATACTGAAACAGGGAATAAAGAATGGTGTGGTTTAGTAGAAACAGATATAAGTGGAGTAACTTATATATATGAAACAGTAAGTTCTGTTTTTATTGATACTTCTGGTGCACTCACAGTTAGTATGGTTGTCCGTAGGAACTATGGGATAACGAGAGGAAATACTTTAATAAAGTATAGTTCTCATATCCCTATCAGAAGTAATAAGTTGTGGGATTTATCTTTCCAGACCTGGGATTATAGTCATTCTGTAATCATAGATATTATAGAAAGACAAAATGTCATCTACGTATCAACATATTTTAAACAAGTCAAAAAGATAAACTCAATCACAGGTGAAATATTGTGGAGTCAAACCCTACAGAATGTAAATCTAGGAAAATTGTTTGTAGATAGCACAGAGCACGTATGGGTAACTGGGACATCAAGTATGTCAGTTTATACGACTGCGGCTCTCTTTGGTGACTGTGTTTCTTGTACAAGTTATTTAGTGAAACTCAACAAACAAAATGGTCGTATTATTAAGGGTATTTCGTATGAAAACTGTGATTCCCGATTTACTACTGGTATTCCAACAACCTGGTCTGCTTTATGTTCAAGAGGAAGACCAGGTAGGTATGGACAAGAACATGAGCCGTTATATAGATATTTGCAAGCATTTGATTTTACACCTCATCCTAGTATCCCTAACCAAGCATTAGTTGTAGTTCCCTTTTATTCAGGATATACACTACATATAGTTTTAGATTTGGATTTAGGAATAATTAGTGACAAGTATTTTATAGGTGGGGTTTTAGGAAACGTATACGACATTAAATATAGATACATCGTCTTTAATAATGGAAATTATTCTGAGATAAGAAAGAGTAATTCGGGGATCAATTTAAAAAGTTATAGTTTTACTAGCGGTGAAATTCCTACAACGATACCCCCTACCACTGTGATAAGAGATACAAGGATTGCTACATCAACCCAAACTGCTACAACAACCGCGACTCATATAGCTACGGTAATAGAAACATCAACTCAGACAGATATGAGAACATTAGCGCCTCTTGTTACGGCTCCACAATTAACACCTAGTCCAGTATCTAACGATATTGTACAAGAAACTCCTCAAGATACATCTTCCTCAATAACAGAAGACTATGTAAACTCATTTAATAATGTTGACAATTCGCAAAACAACAACATAGATAATTCAAACAATGTAGTTAATAATGTATCTATTGATATCGGTTTAACAGTTGGATTAAGTGTGACTATAGGTGTTATAGTATTATGTCTTTCGGTATATTATGTCTTGAGGCGAAGAAGACGGATGAATAATCAAAGCGTAGAAATAGAACCTCCTCAATTTAATCTTAATCCAACAGCCCCACCACCAGCATTCAATCCAGAATATAGTTTTGCATAAATAATTTAAAATAAATATATATTTATGTTTTTTTATTAATTTTAAAAAATAAATTTGATAAATATTGTTATAAATTTATTTTTTGTAACAATATGGTATTAATTTTCGATACAATTCATGGTTATATACCATGGAATAATAAAATGACAAGATATATAGATAATAGATGGGTTAAAAGACTTAAAAGAATAAAACAACTGGGATTGCTTGAACATGTTTTTCCATGTGCTTCTCATAATAGATTTGAACATAGTGTAGGTGTAGCATATCTTGGTGAAAAATATTGTAATATATTGAATTCCAACGGATATAATAAGCAGATTTCAGAAAAAGAGATAAATTGTATAAAACTTGCGGGATTGTTTCATGACTTAGGTCATGGTCCATTTTCACATGTGTTTGATAATGTAGTTTTAAAAAATTGTTGTAAATGTGATGATATACTCCATCATGAGATTCGTTCTAGAAATATTGTTGAAAAAATATTCAAGGAAATTGGTGATGACGATTATTTTAATGGATATGACATAGATTTGATAAAAGATATGATTGAAAGGGATAATAGTGTTATATCTGTAAGAAATGATGCGAAAATGAATATAATTAATAATAAAATAAATGGTATAGATGTAGATAAATTTGATTATTTACTTAGAGATCCAAAACATATAGGTCTTGATTATTCATTTGATTCTTCAAGAATAATGCTTAAAACAGGATTATATAATGGTAATTTAATATATGAAATGTCTTTAGCAGAAAACATTTATGATATGTTTTATACAAGATATAAATTTCACAAGGATATATACAACCATAAGACTGTTAAAATAATAGAATTAATGATAGGAGATTCTTTAGTAAAAGCAAATGATAAATATAATTTTTGTGATATAGTAAAATCCGATGATTTTCTAAAATTAGATGATAGTATATACAGTAATATATTGTTTAGTGATGATAAAGATATGATGAAATCACGAGATTTACTTCAAAGAATAGAGAATAGAAATTTATATAAACAGATTTATAGTAGTAAGGTTGATTCTTTAAAAGACTTTTCCCAAAATCAGTTTATAGAGGATTTGTTTCCAGATTATAATTTAGATGATCTAAGAATTATTAATATGACATTAAATATGTGTAATGGAAAAAAAAATCCATTAGAATATATAAATTTTATGAGAAAAGATGGTACTATTGAAGAAGGAAAAGGACTAGGTATTTCCAAATTTGATATATCTTGTTTTGAAGAAAATAGAATAATAGTTTATGATATAAAAAAATAAACTATTTAAAATAATTATTTTATTATATAAATAATGACTAAATTACTTTCTTTTGATGTAGGAATAAAAAATCTAGCATATTGTTTAGTAGAATTTAATAATATCAATGACCATAAAATAGTTAATTGGGGTATAATAGATATAATGAAAGATTTTACAGATAATGCTTTAAATTGCTCTGTATCAAAAAATGGGAAAGGATGTTCATCAAAGGCGATAAATTACATAAAAGGTGATGAGAAGGATATTGGATTTTGTAATAAAAAGTATTGCCAAAGTATACTAAATAGTGTATATAATAAAAAAAATATAAAAAAATGTAAAAAGGTTAATACTAAAACAGTATCATTATTAGAAATAAGTAAATCTATGATAAAAAATCTTAATGAAATTCCAGAATTATTAAATGTGGATAGAGTAATTATTGAAAATCAACCAGTACTAAAAAATCCAACTATGAAATCTATACAGATGATATTATATAGTTTTTTTGTAATGAAAGGCATGGTTGAAAAAGAAAAGATAAATGATATATTAATGTTTAATGCCGGAAGAAAACTGGAAATTTATAATGGTCCTGAAATTAACTATCCAGAGAATATAAAGAAAGATACATATAAATGTAGGAAATATGAATCAATTGAATTTACTAAATATTTTTTGAGAGAGGATAAAAATAAACTTGATTTTTTTAATAAACATAAAAAAAAAGATGATTTAGCAGATTCATATTTACAATGTTTAACATATTATAAAAAGAATTATAAGAATGCGTAATTATATAAAAATAGTTTTCAAATAGATATTAAATGAATAATATAAAATTGACCAAACATTCTAATACTCATAAACATACTTTGAGTGATTACACATCTAATGATGATATAGAGGATGTATTAAGTAATGGAAAAGATATAAGAAAATTTAAAGTAAACAAAGTAAATAAATCTGACAGGGCAAGTAATTTAGAAAATAATCTAAGAGATAAAATTGAATTAAGTTCAAATAAAGATGTTGATATTGGTTTAGATTTACTAGCTAATGCTGAAAAGAAAAATAAAAATGTAGGAAGTGAAAATAATTCAAACAATGACGCAAATAATAGTGGAGATGAAATTCAAATAAATGTTACTGAAGAAGAAGTGGATTTTGATAAAATATTAAGTCAGGGAGAGGTATCTGATGTAGATGAGTTAATGAATGAATTAAATGTAGATAGAACATCAAGATTGAGTCAAAATGAAATAGATGCTATAATAGACAAAAATAAAGAACGACCAAGATTAGTTAATGATGAAGAGGTTAATGATATAATAGAGAGGGAAGAAGAAAAACAACACGAACAAAGTGAAGGTTATAATAATTATGAAAACAGCTCTCAAGTAAATGAGGAAAGGCATGAAGAACAAAATCAATATGGTCAAAATCAATACAATCAAAGCCAATATGGTCAAAGCCAATATAATCAACATCCATATGGTCATTATCAACAACCTATGATAGACCCAGTCCAAGAAAGAAAAGATAAAGAAGAAATTTTATGGCAATTAGAAAAATACAAAAGACTGGGAGTCCAGGGTATCCGAAAATTTAATATGTCTAGCAGTCTAGATGAAATGAGAGAAGAATATAATAAAATAAAAAAACAGAGAGAATTAGAAAGTTCTGTTAAATTTCAAAGAAAATGTTTAATGGCGTTTGTTACTGGTGCTGAATTATTAAATAACAAATTAGATTTCTTAGATTTTAAGTTAGATGGTTGGTCTGAACAAGTAAATGAGGGTATAGATGAATATAATGAAGTTTTTGAGGAGTTACATGAAAAATATAAAGAAAAAGCTAAAATGGCTCCTGAGGTAAAACTATTATTTATGTTAGGAGGTTCTGCCTTTATGTACCATATTACTAATTCTATGTTTAAGAATTCAGTTCCAGGTATGGAGGATATTATGAAACAAAACCCTGAATTAATGAAACAATTTGCTAATGCCGCTATAAATCAAATGGATCCTAATAAACAATCAGCAGCTAATTTTTTTAGTGGATTTGCTCCAAGTATGAACCAGGCTCCTCCACCACAATCATTTAATAGACCAATGCCTATGCCTCCATCAAGTAGTCACATGGCACCTCCTCCAATGAGTGCCAGAAGACCTATGCCTATGAGTTCACAAAGTCAACCTGAATATAGTGAAGTTCCTGAACCATTAGCAAGTAATCAATCAGTAGGTAACCTTGATACCCAAACTATGAAATCAGGTTCATTTAATACTGGAACTAGAAAGATTCCAGCTCCAGTAGGTGTAGACGATATATTAAATGAACTTCAGTCAAATACAGATGATGTATCAGAAATTGTATCCAGAAGTAAACGTGATGATAAAAATGTAACCTTAAAAAAGAGTAGACCTAGAAAATCTATAAATTTAAATATATAAAATAATAATTAATATTTATATTTTATATACTTATTTCATTAATTCATCTTCTTCTTTAATTTTACCAGCTTTTTTCAATACATTATACGCATGTTTTATTTCTTCTGGTGATATTTCTCCATCTTTATCTTTATCTAATTCTATATATGATTTAGGTAGAACGCAGAATTTACTCTTGGTATTGAATAAATTTAATATAATTATAACAAAAGATGCGGTGATAATTAAGGAAGTTATTACATCTCTTGTAGCTATAAAGGCAACCGTGAATATAAGAAGTCTTCTAATTATTTTAGACGATAAAATTCTTTTATGTCCTAATTGTAAGTCAACCTCTATATATTTGGCTCCTACATTAAGCAATATCATACAAATTGCATATAAATACTTATTATTATTTAGTGTTCCTATAACATTATCAATATGCATAACCATTTATTTTATATATATATTTTTTTTACAATTTATTTATTATCATTTATATTAATGAAGTTTTCTAATTTATGGATTGCTGAATGTAGATTTTTAAAAGTATCATTTATAGAATTTTTATTTAATAAATTATCTGTACTAAATTCTTCTTCATCGTCACTATCATCGTCATCCTCGTCACTATCATCGTCATCTTCGTCACTATCATCCTCATCATCGTCATCACCATCTCCATCTACACTATCATCATCGTCGTCATCTTCATCATCATCATGTGTATGGTCACCATGTTCATCTTCTTTTTCTTCGTCATCATCTTCTTTATCTGTAAAACCTTCTCTAGACTGGATAATCGGTAAAGAGGTTGACTCTTCATTTTTAGAAGTGGATAATGTAAAAATAAAAGCTATAAAGGCAAATATAGAAAGAAGGGTATTTTCCTTATATAAAAAGTATAATCCTACTAAAATAGATAATTGGACTACTGTATTTTGAACTAAATTAGTTATAAATGTGGGTTTATATATGCTAAAATACACAATATATAATACAATAGCACCTATATACATTTGGTTTTGGGTTATCTGATTGAATGAAATATCTATTTTATATTTTTTTAAGAGATTATCGATATATTTTCTAGAAAGCATTTTATAATATAAAATCATAAAATTTTTTTGGAATTAATTTAGAATTTAACGGGAGCAAACATTAAGGATGAGTCGCCAGAGAGATTGTATGCTGGTTTTACGTTATAGTTAGAGAAGCTTTCAGCTATTTCATCAGAACTAAATTCATCTGTTTCATCATCACCAGCGGCAGCATCGGCGGCTGGATCGGCAGCTGGATCGGCAGCTGGATCGGCAGCTGGATCGGCAGCTGGATCGGCAGCTGGGTCAACGGGAGCATCAACGGGAGGAGACATTGGGTCTTGCTCGTCACCACCCATAGCGGGTTCGGCGGGAGGAGACATTGGGTCTTGCTCGTCACCACCATCCATAGCGGGATCGAGGTCTGGTTCTCCATGAGCTTCGAATCCTTCGCATGATGTATCGCCGTCTGGGCATATGAAATTTTCTCTTCCTACAAAAAATCCTTCACTTGTTCTTTTATTTAAAATGTGTAATGTAACAAAGTATGCTACAGATACCATTAAGGCAACTTGGATATTTCTAGATGCTACATATCCAATAAGGAACATAAATAATAATTTACCGACTATTGAATCGAAAAAGACAATAACACTGTTGGGTAAAGCTGGAGCAGCTAAACCGGCATACATGGCTAATATGAGAGAGACAACTATAGTAAATGTTTTATTGTCTAAAAGATTGTTTACGTTTTGAAGTATATCCATTATATAATATATATTACAAAAAAAAATATATTATTCTTTATAATTTATAAATAAATAATAGTTTTTAAAGAAATATATTTGAAAAAAATATCATAATTTTTTCTCTTTTTTATATAAGTTAATATGGTTTATTGTACTATTGAAGAAGCTTGGAGCCAAAGTTTAAATCCTGAATTACAAAATAATTCAAGAGGATATGACCCTCAAATGGGTTATTATGATATTGATTTAAAAAATTCACAATTATATGATTCTGAAGGAAATAAATTA
>Ga0208624_1000218_pt1 | contig 29638 bp, 10 predicted proteins | sample Knorr_S23_td_DCM_FD_185607 | JGI IMG/M metagenome (GOLD analysis project Ga0208624, IMG submission 185607) | Marine microbial communities from Southern Atlantic Ocean transect - Knorr_S23_td_DCM_ad_71m_LV_A (SPAdes) (version 2) | ecosystem: Environmental > Aquatic > Marine > Oceanic | place... | reverse complement strand
ATTGTGAGTGGGATCTGTCAAATGAACAAACAATTCATCTATGTCTGAAAGCCCATCACTATCAGTATCATTCAAGTCTGGCCTTGTCGTTAATATTCCATCGCGATCTAGCCAACCTGTACTTACTAAGGAATTATTATATTCATAAACATTAACTAAACCATCATTCTCTTTATCTTCAAAATTATCTGAAGGTCTTAATGGATCCAATTCAAACACAACTTCCCAGCCATCTGGCATTGTATCTCCATCTGAATCAAATACAAGTGGATTAGTATCATTGAAATATTCCATGTAATTGAAATATCTTTCTTCGTAAATTAATTCACCATCGTAATCTGAATCCCAACCATCGGAATCAGTATCAAACCATGCATCACTAGATGATGTTGGATTAAGTGAGTAAAATAATTCCCAACCATCTGGCATTCTATCTCCGTCAGAGTCAAACTGCCAAGGACTAGTTCCTGCTAAATATTCTTCTAAATTTGTATGTCTTTCGTTTGGACTAATTTCACTATTTCTATTGGCATCATAACCATCATTATCTTCATCCGAATCTGCGTCATAATCACCAATAGGGTTAAGATTGTAGTAAACTTCCCAACCATCTGGCATTCCGTCTGCGTCAGTGTCACCATTAGTTGGATCAGTACTATTACCTAGTAGATTCCTTATTTCAAATTCCATTAAATTTGTAAAAAATTCACCCTCTTCAAGTATGCCATTTCTGTTTCGATCGTGACCATCTTGATCTGTATCTAGGAGTGCATCAGCGGCATCAAAAGGATTTAAATCAAATTCTATTTCCCACCAATCTGGAAGCCCATCGTTATCGCTGTCTTTTGTTGGTAAATTAGAATCTAGAGATGCAGATTCGGTGTCGATATGTTGAGATGACCGAAATGAAACTAAGGGCGAAAAAGGCAAAGCTGCTAGTAACATAATAACAACAGCAAGAACAACGTAGCGCCTTCCACCGCCAGCTTCAGCCTCTGACATAATTATGTACTGAATTGGTCCTCTATAAAGGGTTCATCGTACTAAAGATAGACTAAATCTCTCGAAAGTGTAGTTAAACTTCTACTTTTTCCTGATTCAATTAATACATCGTCCTCTATTCTAATACCACCCAATTTTGGAATGTAAATTCCGGGTTCTACTGTAAACAAATTGCCATTTTTAAGAACAAAATCATCATTTTGCTTAATGTTAGGTTCCTCGTGAATTTCAAGACCTAAACCGTGTCCGGTTCGATGAATAAAATATTCACCAAACCCTTTTTGATCTATAATACTTCGAGCTGCTAAATCAACCTCACCAGCTGTAACTCCATCCTCTGATTTTTCCCTAGCAGCTATATTTGCTAACCTGACGGATTCGTAAGCATCTAACAGCCTTGAATCAATATTTTTTCCAGTAGCAAAAGTTCTAGTTATATCTGAAAAATATCCTTTGTTGTTGGCACCCCAATCAACTATAACCAATTCATTTTCCTCGATCACTTTATCTGATGGAAAATGATGAGGATTTGCTGCATTAGCTCCTGAAGCTACAATTGGTGAAAATGGTAATTCTGATTCTGAACCATTGCTGAGTAACTCAATTACTAACTGAGAGGCAAATTCTTTCTCTGAAATTCCTGAATTTAATTTATGAGCTATCAAGTTAAAAGACTTCTCTGCAATTTCGACAGCTTTTTCAACCATTTGTATTTCATAATCTGACTTTACTGTTCTTAAATTAGCAAATAAGAACATTGAATCTACTATTTCCGAATGATTTTTATCAATTAGATTCAACTCTAGATGACGAATAAGTCTCGACTCAACTCCGACTTTTTCAAAATTCTTGTCTTTAAGGAATATGTCAAATGCAGATTGAGGGCCTGAAACATCGGAATAAGTTAAAGAAATTACATCAAGTCCTGATAATTTCTGAATCTCTAACTCAGGTAAGATAAATGTTAGATTATCTTCTTCAATGAATAAAACTACTGGCCTTTCACTTAAATGAAAATTAACGGAAGTAATGTAAAATAAATTTGGTCCTGGTACTATTGCTAGACAATCAAATCCCTCCTTTTTCATGACCTCTCGTAATTGCTGTATTTTATTCACAGGGCTTAATGAACGGTCTCTTTATTATAAGACCCCATTAGCGAATTGTGGATTTAGATACATTTAACAAATTAATCAAAGAATTTGGAAATTATCCTGGATATGGTGTTCATAATGGTGTCGATAAAGTTTCAGAAAAATTTGATCAACCGTATGACGCTACAAGGGCAATAAGATCACAATATCTTCAAAGAAAATCAATAAGGAATCATTACAAAGTTAAGGAAAAGGCTGGATTGTATCATAAACAGTGGAAAGAAGGTAAGACAATAAGCGAACTCGCGTTAGAAATTGATTTTCCGCCTATATTGTTAGCCAATTTTCTTATGCTAAAAATGCGCTTTTCTAAGAAGAAAACCAAAGAAATAATGAAAAATACAAATCTAGTTAAAAATAATAAAAGATTGAAAGAAGAACTAGATGAAGTAATTGGAAGAGATGAACTCTACACTCCAAGATCACACGACAAGCAATCTGCTGAAGGCAACAGAAAGGAAGACTCAATTGCAAAATGGCTTGACAGAAAAAATGTTGAGTATTTTACCGAAAATGACCTTAGAGCAGGTACTGTTGAAGGTAAGACTCCTGACTTTCTACTCATGAAACCAATTGAATGGCACGGTGATGAATACAATTGGATTGAATCAAAAGCCAGCTTTGGTGATGAGTATATTCATCGTAAAAATCACAGAGGTCAGGTTTCTGATTACGTAGAGTTATATGGTCAAGGAATTTTAGTATATTGGTATGGATATTTAGACAATTTAAAATCAAGAGGATATACTATAGTTGATAGAAGAGAATTAGGTATTGAATAATCTAAAACCCTTGATCAAATAACCAAGCTTCTATTCCACCGTTTAAATGACTAATTGGAATATCTTGAGATTCTACCCAGGCTCGGGCTGCGTTAGAGCGTATTCCTAAATGGCAATAAAGAACAACATTTCCATGTTTTGGAATTTTGTCTAGACTCTGGGCAAACACATCCATTGGAATATGTAGATCGTTGGCCTCAATGCGAACTTCTTCTCTCTCTGCGATACCTCTGACATCGATTAGCAAAGGAGGATTATCAGATTCTAGACGTTGCTTTAGCTCTGCTGCGGACATGTGATCGGGTAATGCCTTAGACAATTCTTTTACCTCATCAACAACCGTATCTGGAATTTCGACGTGTCTAATAGTCCCTTTTTTACCATCTAAGAAATAAAACGCTGATTCGGTAATCATCTCCAAAGCTAGTTGAATTGCCAGCATGGCCTGATGCATTCCAACCCAGCCGACAAAGCTAGAGAGAACTCCTGTTGTAGAACAATCCTGAATTGACTCCGGAGCTGGTGGTTTAGGATACAATGCCCGATAATATCCACTCCCTGGTAAAAATACTCCAGTATTACCTTCAAAAGCTCGAACACCTCCATGAATCAAAGGTTTGTCTATAGATTGACAAATATCTGAAAGAATGTATCGAGAATCTACATTATCTGTGCAGTCAATGACAAAATCGTGAGAACTTACGTATGTCAAAGCATTATCTTTGTTCAATTCATCAGAAACTACGTTAATTACGGCATTTGGATTGATAAGACTCAAAACATCCTTTGCTGCATCAACTTTCAAAATTCCGACATTTTCTTCAGTGTAAAGAGGCTGCCTAGATATGTTTGACAACTCTACTTTATCGGGATCCATCATTGTCAAGTATCCTATACCTGAGCTAATCAAATACTGAGCTACAGGACAACCAAGACCCCCCATTCCGACAATCAAAATACCTGTATCTTCTAATTCTTCTTGGCCTTTTTCACCTACCTCAGGAAGTGTAATTTGTCGGGAAAATATCTGTTTGGCCTTATCGTTTAACACAATGCTCCATAGTCCTGTGATAATAAAATATTCACAAAAGGCAACATCAAGCCTTATAGAGGACATCTCTAGCCAAAGATGAACTGGCTAAAGATTGGAATGTTCGGACTTGCGTTCGTCACTCTAATTGGACTTATCTATGCTATCGAGCCGGATAAAATTATTGATGCAATGTCTGAGATAGAATTTTCATTGCTCATTTTAGCTGTAATTCTCTACTCAATCAATACCGTAATCAAAGCTATGAGATGGAGATTAATTGTTTCATCTACAGGAACTAAATTAGGATATGTTGAAGCTGTCAGACTTTTCCTTTGTGGTTTAGCTGTCAACAATACAACTCCCGGAGGGGTGAGTGGAGAACCTCTGAGAGTTATGCTTCTTAGATACAAAAAAGGAACACCAACTGGAGAAGGATTATCTACTATTTTTAGTGAGAGATTAATTGATTTGACCGTTCTGATGTGCCTTAGCGTAACAGGACTATGGTTTCTGTTGCCAATTTTGAATCACGGTGATGGACAAAATTTACTTCTTTCTGTTGGTGCCTTATGTATTATCTTAACTACGTTACTAACTTTTGCTTTACACCCTAAGCTTCTAAAAATTGTACTATCGTTTTTCGAACCTGTAGATTCAAAACCAAAACTAATGCAAAAGATTCATGGTTGGATTCTTCAATTCCAAACTGGATTGGAACAATTGCGTGAAAAACGTGAAATTGCAATAAAAGCATTCTTTGTTACTCTTATAATTTGGATAAATGCATCAATAAGATTTGGACTAATTGTGTATGCTGTAACTGGAAATGTAGAAGCTGCAGGATTAATCATTCTAGCTTCAGGTCTAGTTTACTCGATTGGTACTTTCCTACCATTTGGAGTCGGTAATATAGCAATAGCAACATTAGTTCTATCAGCTGCAGACATAGATGAAGCTCAAGCTATTACAATCGGTATTGTGGAAGTCGCTACTTCTTTGACATTATCTGTACCAATGGGAATACTTTCAATGGGAATTACAGGAATGCCTGAAGAAGAGAAATTAGATTAACTAAGGTAATCTTTGATTGTCATTGAATTCCAGCCCTTATCTAAACCCCATTTTAGAAAATCTTCCATATCATTAATTGCACTCTTTCCTCCAACAGTAAAACCCGCAGGAAGGCTAGCTTTGTATCTGGATAGATCAACAAAGTCCCAAGGATGAAAATATAGGCATAAATAATCAAAATTAGCCTCAACAAGAGACGCTCCCCATCTCATGTATCCTTTAGGTAGCATTCTGAACCAAATCCATGATAATGGTAATCTAAGACCTGGAACTACCGAAATAGGCACTACTTTCAGACCACTTTCTCTATCAACATGAGGAACGAGTTTACCCTTGCCAGAATATCTACCAGGCATCGGACTTGGGTGAAGTGAACTATCATATTCAAATCCCAAATCCTTGATAATTTCCAGAGAAGGATGCTGAAACCTAGGAGCGCGAAAACCTATTGTTTTTTGACCTGATATTGATTCTACTATATCCTTAGCTTTCTGAAGGCGTTTACGTGCTTTATCTTCAGTAATTTTATTGTAATCATCGCGATCGTGTAAGGCATGTAATGCAATTTCCTGTCCTGAAGAAACTAACCTTTTGAAAATTTTAGTATCTGATAGTCCGATAGCTGCAGTTGTAAACCACGTTGCCTTAATGCCCAGTTTTTCAAATAATTCAATGATTGCATAAGTTCCTTCTAATGATTTATCAATTGCTTCTTTAGGAAATCCTGCTTTTTCAAGACGACGTTGTTCTTCAAAATCAATAGTCATTAATAGCTTAAAACTCTTGGATTCGCTCAACTATTCCAACCCAATTTTTGAAGCAATACGATACGTATCTCTGCCTTGGTCATAATGTAAATGAACCATGAAATTTGCATATAAATTAGCTAGAAAATTACCTTTTAGACGAGTGATCATTGTTATGTAAATCAAATCTCTAACGCCTTTAAGAATACGAGTAGCTCCGTACTTGGTTTTTCCGCCAATTCTATCTCTGTAATCGATACGAACTTCACCTAACGTATCTTGAGGCTGTAAAATTAATGCAGGGATATACCTATGAAACGAACCGTAAAGTATCAAATCGCTCAACCTAGGTGCATAATACCCTTTGAATCCTGACCCGAAATCGTGTGCTGGAACTCCTGTCATAAGTCTGGCTAAACTATTAGAAATTCGAGATGGGATTCTTTTTCCAGCAGGCTCATCAGCTCTATCATATCTCCAACTTGAAACAACTGCATGCCCTTCGTTCAAAAGCTGTAAAACTTTAGGTATGTCTCTTGGATGGTGCTGTAAATCTGCATCCATTGTTATTACTGCGTCCCCAGTGGAATTACGAATTCCGGCTAGAGTTCCTGCGGTTTGACCACTATTGTAAGCTAAATGAATCGCCTTAAATCTTGAATCCCAATGATTGATAACTTTCATCATTTTCCAGGTAGAATCTGTTGAACAATCATTAATCAGAAGAACTTCCCAATCGTATTCAACTTGATCAAGAGCTAGTTTTAGCTCCCTTGCCAATGGTGTTAGACATTCTTCCTCATTATAGCATGGTACTACTATACTAATTTTAGAATCGGATGTCAACCAACCCTTTTCCAATTTTGAATCGTTAAAGCTCACTAATCAGCCTCAATTTGATAATCTGGCAAAATTGATAAGCTCTCACCTGGAAAATTCCATACTAGAAGGAACATTAAAACCATCCTAGTTTGGTAAGTCGGCGCAATCATAACAAATGGAGCATACCAACATATGTACCACGTAGGATAATCAGGGCTGCCAAACATAAGTATCATCACTCCAAGCCCTAGCATTAAAACAAATGATTCTGCTGATGAAAGACTAATGTTATCGAAATAGGTTGAATTAGCTTTAAACAAGAAGGAAACAATAACTGCATAAAATGCAAAAAACTCTAGAGCATAAAGCCATGGAGGGGATAAACCAGTTCCTTCTTCATAAATGTAAAATCCGGCTGCAATTTGTGTTCCATAGTATACTACAAAAGAGATTACAATTACTTTAATCGAAAATATAGTCCACCCTGATTCTGTTTTTAAACCATCATTGGAAATTAAGTTATCCCACTTTCTGAGGAACCACATTAAAATTTTGACGAAAAAATTGTCCTCTCCTTCATAGCGAGAAAGTTCAATTCCTGATAAATGCCTAGCAAAAATCCACCCTGCTACCATAACAAAACCCATTATGCCAAAAAAAGTGATAAAGAAATCATTGAAATTTACACCTAAAAAATCTCTAGAACCTGTAAATTCATAGAATGCTTCTGCAAAAGATTTCATCCAATCTCCCATCCAATCTCCTCCCTGATATTCTCTGTAAACTTTGACTGCACCAGGATATCTCCACTCCAAAATGCCATAAGACAAAAGTGAAGCTACAGGTAATCCAGCTGAGAACAAAATCCTGCCTCTCCAAGAGTATATTATGAATAAGAAAAAAGGAATCATAACTACTGGATAAAATTTCAATGCAATACCCAAACCAATTAAAAATCCTGAGGAAACGTACACAAAATCAGTTCTCGGAAATTTCTCCTCTGGCCAAAGGTATTTTAGAGGTACCAAGGTACATAGGATAACAAACGGATCATAATGGCCTGAGAGACCTGAGGTTTCTATAGCTATAGGAAATATAGCGTAACTTATTGCTGCATACTGTGCGTGCTCCTTTTCAAAATATTCATATGCAATCCAAAATATTGCAACAACTACTAGTGCATCTCCGAAACTGGAAACAAATCTAAATGATGTATAGTAAGTAATATCTGTAGACAATACTTGGTTAATTACATCTGTAGAAAATCCTATTATCCATATGTAGAGAGCAAACAATGGTGGCTTGTTGATATCTTCTCTTTCGATATAGGGTTTTTGACCATCTACTAAAGCCTGCGACCTCTCAACGTAATATTGAATGTCTTTAGTAATAACCTGATCTTGTCCTAGCCATCCTAGACGAAGAATTAATGAAAGCGCAAATAAAAAATAAATTTGTTGCTTGTAACTAGCACTTTTCAAAAATGAAATTTTATCAATAATCAAATCTAAATAGTAATAAATGATTAAGAACGAAATGGTCATGGCTATTCCATTTACTACAAAATAACCCCAGACAATAACAGAAACATACGAAATTAGATAAAGTACTAAACCGAAAGTTGCAAGATAAGGAAGTGATTTTTCAGATTTACTCTTAGTTTCCATAATAATTTCCTCAAACTTACTCAAACATGCGTAAGCAACAGCATTGATAGTAACTCAAGACTACCGTTAATAAATATGAAGGCACTAATCCCAAAATCGCCTTGTTCGGGCATATGTAATTTCAGCTTCTATTATGGCCTTAACAAGATCCGATTCATCTCTCAATTGTTTTCTTAATATTCTGCCCGCTGTATCAGGCCCAATTCCTCTACCTGCAATAACCAAAGCGGCTCTCTCTCCGTGGGACCTAGCTAAAGAAGCTGACTTAGCTAATTTCTTATTACTGACTTCACGATTGATCTCCATCGGATGAAGTAACGCTACCATTCGACTATTACAACTAGGGCAAACCAATTCATTTTTTGTAATCGCTTTTACTTTCCTTTTACGCGCATTATCGCAAGAGAGACACCTCAGTGACAAGTCTGTGCGGAGTAAACGCCTTTTAACTGCCGTAACAACCGAACTATCCGATTTTGGAGGTTTAAGATAATCTCTGTAAGGGTCTAATCCAGCATGGCCATGAGGAGTTTTCGGAGATAGCTTGACTGTAATTTCTCCTGAATTAATTTGGTGAATAAACTTTTCCATACCATTTTCATCCAATTGATGAAACAAGAATCGTTCAACTGCTTCAGTGTACAGCGGCGTATCTGAATAAGCTTCCATTAATTTTTTCATACCAAATTTGCCGATATCGGCATCTGGAGCTATAGCACCCATTTTTCGAGCTGAATGAAGAAGTTGAGGCTTAAGAGAAGGGCTGTCTTTTATTGCAAACCTGAGTAAGCTACTGACCTCTGGAACAAAACCTTTCAATATTGCTAATAAATCTTTAACCGTAGTTCTTGCTGGAACATCGAGAATTATCCTGTAAGGATCAAACTGAAAGCCTATCTTGTAACCACTTTTTGCTGTTAACATTGCAGTTACAATCATACCAATAGTTCGATTCAATCTACTGCCTCCAGGGTAATTCAAAATGAAAAGTCTTTCATGTTGTTCAACTGTTAAACATTCAGGTGAAGGCATCACCCCTGCATCCGCAATACTTTCGTGATAACTTTGTAGTACATCTAAAGCTTCTCTAGTAATTGGCAATCCTGCCCAGTTGCCATCTGCTAACCTCTGAGACGCCTCTTGGGCAACTGAAAAAGGTACTGGAATATCTTCACCTATCCATCTAGGCAACTCACCTAACGAAGCTGAAGGAGATACTGTGACTTCGTCGTCAATTTCAACTACTGCCCAAACCGAACCTCTAAAAACAATTTTATCACCAGGAACAAGATCTAGAATAAATCGCTCATCTAATCTACCTATCATCTTCCTTGTAGTAATATCTCTAACTCCTGAAGTTCTTTGGTCGGGAATTAATGATAAATTCCCATGAAAATATTTCATCGCTCTTGGCCCCTGCCTTACTGCTTTACCAATAGTACGATTTTGGTGAACTTTATCAAGCAAATCAAGCATATCTGTTAAATTTTCTTCTGTAAACTTTCTGAAAGGATAAGCACGCTTAATAGTATCTAAAAACATCTTCTTATCTACATTCTTATCACAAACGGTCCAAGAAATAATTTGATTAGCAAGTACTGCTAAAGGCATTTCGCGAATTCTAGAAGGCTCCAGCTCTCCCGACAACGTTCTGCGAGCAATAACTGCTGATTCCAATATCTGGGTTTCTTCAGTTGATACAATTCTTCCAATTGCAGTTTCCTTGATTTTATGTCCTGAACGGCCCAATCTCTGACTCATTCGAGAGGCGTCTCTAGGGGAGTTATACTGAAGTACTAATGCAGTGTTTCCAACATCAATACCAAGTTCCAATGAGGAGGTACATATGAGAGTGTTAACTGTTCCTTTCCGATAATCTTCTTCGGCGTCAATTCTCACATCCTTACTCAATGAACCATGATGAACATGGATACTCGCGTCAGGGTCCCACATATTCCATCTAACACCCATCGCCTCTGCCGTATCTCTTGTATTAACAAAAAGCAAAGTAGGTCCCATTTCAGAAGCCTTAGCTGAATATCTAAGCGCTGCGACTCTTTCTGGTTCCCAGTAAAGCTCATTCACTAGTTCATCATCATCTGATACTGGCTCAGGCGCGTGAACCAAAAGATCCATATTTCTTTCCAACTTGGGAGTCAATATCTCAACATCTCTGTCGCCAACCAAAAAAGAAGATACCTCCTTAGGAGTACCTACTGTAGCACTGAGACCAATTCTTTGAAAATCACCAGCCAATAATGTTAACCTCTCGAGGGCAATACTAAGCTGAGCACCCCTTTCACTTGATGCTAATTCGTGAACTTCATCAATAACCACTGCATTCACGCCTGACAAATTCTTTCTCAACTTCTTACCAGACAACATAATTTGTAATGTTTCTGGAGTTGTTATCAATATTTGAGGAGGATTACGTGATTGCCGGCTTCTTTCTGATTGGGAGGTATCTCCATGCCTTACTGCGACACTGAGATTTAGTTCACTACCTATGTCCTCCAATCTACGAAGCATATCTCTATTCAAAGAGCGTAAAGGCGTGATGTAAAGTATACTAATAGGCTGAAGTTCTTTCTCTAAAAGTCTGTGGAATAGAGGAACCATGGCAGCCTCTGTTTTTCCAACACCCGTAGGAGCAATTAGAAGTACATTTGATCCTGAATCTATTACTGGCCAAGTTGAAGACTGGGCTAGTGTAGGCTCGGAAAGACCTCTGCTCTCTAATGCAGCCAAAAGCTTAGTATTTATCTTCATAACCTTAAATCAATTAAATTTCCTAATTCACCAAAGTCCAGTCCTTCTAAAGTTTCTACTCTTGCTTTGGCCAAGTCTGCCAGACCATTTCTCAAAATAGGTCCTAAACCCTTCAGCGGCTCTCTGTTCATAGTTCTGCCCGCTAATTCTCCAAAAGCCGGCATAACTATTAACTGTTCAGGAACCTTTTCATATCTTTCATGGTCAATCATGGGCGCTCGTAACCAACATGATTCGCTGTGCAACTTATCTACTCTGTCTCTAAACGAAAATGCTGGATGCTCATGACCTACTATCAGCACCTTGGAATTCATTACATCCTGTGAAGGCCAAGCATGCCCGTGAGCAAAACCCACTTCTCCTATTGTAAAACCACTCGAATCATGATAGATTACCTCAGGAGGTGCGATTTCATCTAAACCTCCGTCATGATTCCCCGGCACAATTTCTACGTCTGCAATTCTCATAACTGCCATGAAAAATTGCTCCAAATCTTTTCTCTGCTGCTGACTATTATGTGGAACTTGATGCTTAACGTCCCCCAACAAAAGTAATCTGTTTGACTTAGTTTCTTTTAATAACTTTAAAACTTTTTCAGTTCTGGATGTAGATCTATTAGGAACCCAAACTCCGCCCCGGAGCATTTCAGCTTCTACTCCATAGTGCAAATCTGAAAGGATTAGCAACGACTCATCAACTAAATTAAGAGCTGCATAACCATGAACCGGTACTAGCTTCATAAACCTAAATCGCCGGCAAACAAGAGAGCTCCAAATAAATAACCGAGAATTGCCCCTCCATTTAACAAAGGAAGACCAGCTTGAGGCCTCCCACTAAGAACAAATATCATTAAAACGAAAAATCCAATAACACTGCCAAACATTGCTGATAATCCTACAGACCACCCCAAGGTTGCCTTTGCAGAAACTACCAAAGCTCCAGGTATAACTAAGTCACCTAGCCCCATAAACAACGCTTCACGCTTTTCCCCGCTTTCGATTTGCTTATTCAAACTGCCTTGGGATAAAAATGAGTAAGAGCTTGTTTTTGGCATAACAAGTAAGATTGGAAGCTTTAGTTCCATAACTGAATCCGCTAAATCAACCATGTGGCCAGTTCTGTAAACTGCCCAAGCATCATAAATGGCTAAACCAACCAAAAGTAGAAGAGCAGGTAATAATCCAAAAGATAGACCAAAAATCGCTGCCACTCCTGCTGCCAAAATTATTCCTGCAATATCAATTACATACCACTCAGGATACGTCATCAATAGAAATGTAAGTTGAATGGCTAGGCCTGCTGCACCGATGTAACCTGCCGTATCCTCTATTCCATAAGTATAGAAGAAAGGATAAAAAACGTAAATGAAAGTTATACCAATTGATGAGAGGAAAATGGCCTGTAAAATATAATCCAAACCATTCTTAGCAATCCACAACACAAGTGCTGTGAATACTAAAATGATACCTATGTAAACAAAAGAGTTAACTGGATCTTCAGGATCCTCAAATGCTTGGACTTCAGCTTCTTCAAATGCAGGTACGATAAACATTGCCAAAACGTGAGATAGAACGAAGCAAAAAGCTAATGCTATAATTGGAACTCTATTTTCTCCCCAAGCCTCAGAAAGACTCTGCTCAGTCTTTGTACTATCTGACATTAAGTGCTTACTTCAGAGGGCATTAAAGGCTTTATTAACCCATAATTCTGGACCAAAACACGCGGGTGTGGTGTAGCCTGGTATCACTCGAGCTTGCCAAGCTTGTAACCCGGGTTCAAATCCCGGCACCCGCACCATCTACAACTCGTCTAATTTACCTAGAAGATCATCCATTCCAGATTTATCTTCCTCATCATCTGATTTTTCTTCTTTCTTCTTTGGCTTATTCTCAGGATCATCTAATTCATTGAGCTTACTCATTAAGTCGTCATCGCCGTCAGATGAATCTGGAGATTTGTCTTCTGAGGAGCCATCTTCATCCAATTCGTTTAATTTACTCATGATATCGTCAACTCCAGATTCACCAGAATCGACAACTTCAGCTTCTACCTCTACAACTGACTCGGCCTCTACTACAGCTTCTGCCTCTACTACTGCCTCTGCGATCGGTGTTTCGGGTTGGGCTGATGGGACAATTTCTGCTTTTGCCGCGTTTTCAAGATTAGAAATATCAAGAGACTGACCTTCCTTATACAAATCTACTCGCTCAAACGCAGCTGACGAAACTCCAGAAGCATTACCACCTTTTGACTCATAATCTAAGTGAACATTCAATGAAGCCTGAGCAGATTTAAGCGGTTCAAAATACAGAGTAACTGGCATTTCATCATTTGCTGGTACTTTCTTGATATCTACTTCAGTAACATTGTACTTGAATTTTGGTTCTGTTTTGACTAACTTCAGGAAATCTGCGCCGTATTCTAAAGTCAACTTAGCGCCTTTCAGCTGTTTCTTAGAGTAATTATTGATTAAAACGTTAACCTGAACGAAACCTGCAACTTGTGTCCAACTAGATCGCAAGTTAACAGATTTTAATGCTTGAAGTTCATCAATCATTTCCTTAGTTATGGATTTACTAATATCCATTATAGGTTGAAGATGGGAAACTGTCCCACTAAGACTATCTACATCTCCATTCCAGTCTTTTATTTCTGACTTGAACTCATCTTCAATCTTAGTCAATGCACGACTCATTCTTGATCTTAAATCTCTGTTAGCCTCACCATAAACAACAGAGGCTAGCATAGTGTGCTTTCCTCTTTCCAAGATAATTTGATTTTCACCGTAATCAATCGAACCCAAATTACCTGTAGTTTGGAAGGAGTCTTTGACAAAGTCATTAATGGCTGTCAACATACTACTCATAATATCTTCATCAACTTTAGCTGCCTCATCCATCAAACTGGATAACATGCGACCATCGTTGTAAATGAGATACATCTCTTGAATCTTGTAAGGTGCATGTGAAGTTTCTGAGCCTATATCTTGCATATTGATAATTCTAGTAACTGTTTGAGGAAGAACTGCTTGAATTTTCGATATTAATTTGGCTGCTTGCGGAATGTGTGAATATGTCGATGCAACTTGCCTAACAATATCAATATCAACGCCAAGTTCTTTCAATTCATCAATTGTAAAGTTTTGGAATAGTGTATCTGCCAATGCCAGGAATGAGTTTTTCTGCCTTGATGGTGTTCTCTTATATCTTTCATAGGTAGAATCCCAAACTTCCTTCACCACTTCTTTCTTAAGATCTTGGAATATTCCTGAATCTGCGAATGCACGATTTATCATCCTTAGTTCTGTGCTAAATGGATTCATATCTCCCCATCCTTGTAAAACATCAGGCCAAGTATCGTGTGGGAATCTAATAACGCTGTCATTAATTGGTAAATAAGCTAAAACCAAATTCAAGGTTTTTGGATTCATTTTATCATCTAACTTGTCCTCCGTGTATTTAGAAAGAACTTCAACATATGCATCAAAGAAATAATCATTACAGTAACGCTCTTCCATATGGTCGGAAAGGAAAATCAGAGAAGCGAGAGCGTGAAGACCACCTTTACGGTATTCCTCACCATCCTTAAGCAGTCTCTGTAATAATTGAGCGACATAATTTAACATTCCTTTAACTGAATTTTCTTCAATATATTCTTTAGTTAATGTCTTGACACTTCTGTGCATCATCTCCCTGACCATAGACCAAACATATATCGGACTTCCTTCTGAGTATTCTGCTAAAATTGCAACAGCTTCATCATTATGTCCAATACTTTGGAAGCCCATCATTTTCTCTATCATAGCTTTCATATCTAGTTCACTAAAGAGAGGTACTGTAAGTCTGTCGAACTTAGCTTGCATTTCTGTTGGTAATGCTTTCCAGTCAGCTTCCCTAGAGCTGACAATTACTCCTTTGACATCATTTTCAGTCAAAGCTTCCACTAATTCTTGATTTTCAGGTATATCATCATAGAAGACACGTACTCCAAATAGCTCATGGGCTTTAGCTATGGTATCTGTACTCAAAATTCCAACTGGAGCCTTGTTCATCAATCTGTCAAATACTTCAAACAACATTACAGTTTTACCAACACCAGGCTCTCCAATGATAACAAAATTTTTGTCTGGTGAACTATTGGTTATCCTTTCAACTATTTGCTGACGGAAGGAATCCAGATGCACATTGCCTCTTAAATTCTCAGGTAAAGCCCAGTCTGAAATTACAGTTGTTGGATCATTTGGAACCTCAAAGTATGTGGATATCGTAAATCTTTCTCGGTTATTGTGTAAGTAATCTAAAACTTCATCATTATCTGGGTGTGTAAGATATGATTCACGGCGTTTGGCCATATATTCACCTATTATCAATGCCTGACCTTGAGCATCAGTAGGAATTTCCCAATCAAGAACTTCAGGACGCGCTAGCTGTTGGCTTTGTTGTTGTGTAGATACGCCATCGTCAACAACGAGACCTTCAGCCACTGGTTCTGAACTAGAACGCCTTCTGAAAAGTAAAGTTCCTGCAACCATTACCAATCCTATTCCAACTACTATAAACAATGGTAAATTGTTGCTCAAGTCAGCTATGGCTACTTCGACAAGACTTGCACTTTCTGGAGCTGCTTTCACGACTATGTTATATTCTTGCTCTTTGAATCCACCTTCGGAATCTAAAATTCTAACCTTGATTGTATGCTCTCCAGGTGCTAGACTATTAGCAAAACTAAAGTTGGAACCCGTACCTATTTCATCTTCTTCTGAACATAAGCCTTCACAATCTGCGTACCAAACTACTGACGGTGTGCCACCTTCAACATCAGTAACTTCAATTCCAAAATCAATTGTTTCACCTTCTTCAAATTCTAATGGGACATCATCTATCTGAATCTCAGGAGCATTATTTTGAACACTTATTGTCTGGGTGAGTTGTACCTCTTGAGTTCCACCCTCTCCATCATTGGCTGTGACACGGAATTCGTAATCTCCAGTTTCAGCATTAACATCAGGTTTAAACTCGAATTCAACATCTGATGTTTGCTCATTAAATGACACATTAGAAATGTATTCAGTCTGCCAATTGCCTCCGTCAACGCGGTAAGATACTGTGTATTCTATTTCACTTCCTGCAGTACTATCATCATCGACTGGTACCTTTAACATAGCTGAACTCATCCTAGTTATTTCTTCATCTGATAATTCAACATCATCAAACTCAATCACTGGTCTGCCGTTAACATCGACTGATAATATTTGAACTGGACTCCAAAGACCATTCGTTGCTTTGATACTAAACTTGATTGTATGTGTTCCGTTAGATAATCCGTCCGTATACAATGTGGTCGTGTCTGCCAACTTGCCATCTAGATCCGATGTCCAGTAATATTCTGAAATAAGACCAGTTGAAGTACTGGAGGCTCCCTTTATCTCAATATAATCATCATCGAAAATAGGTACTGAAGACCAACCCCAAGCAACTGATTCCTCATTTATCTTAACGCTTGAGAAGTATGCATCAGGCCTTTGCATTACCAATAATGGCATAGAATCAATATCCGACTTAGTCCCGTTATTATCGGTAACCTGTAGAGTTATTGTATGTGTTCCTTCAGATAAATCGTCTACAGAGTAGAATAATCTTGGATCGTTTCCGAGTAATCCATCTCTTGAGGACCTCCATTCAAAGTTGATGATACCTCCATCCAAGTCACCATATGTCGAACTAAATTCAACTACTCCAGTTCCAGTCATGAAATCTTCTTTGGCCCTAGGAATATTAGAAAATCTTAAATCATCAATATTTCCACTAAACAGTTCTCCACCGAGAGGATTCTGACCTACAAAAACTACTGAAGATGAGAAATCGATTTCACCATTATAATACAGTTCAACCTGGAACTCGCCATCTAACCATAATTCAACATAATTTGCTCCCCTTACAACTACTGCGTGGTGCCAGTCTCCATCTGTTACTACACTGTCAGAAGAAATTCGAACAATTTCACCATCATCTATTGTGAAGTCAAAACCAAGTTTACCACCATCAATGTACAGTGAATGACCCCAAGTGCCTGTACCTTCATTATCTGAGAATAAAACCATAGGCATACTCGAAGAAGTCTTGAACCAAACTTCTCCTGTAAATTCTTGATCGTCAATCAATAAATTAGTGGTTAACTTAGTGAAAAGACCATCAAACTGTATTGAAAAGTCGGATTCTAAACCGGCCCTACCTGGCTGCCAAACTGGCGAGGGCTCTATGGTTCCTGAAGCAAGTACTCCTGATGCAGAAGCACCTTCGCCTTCGTCAAAGGACCAATATGCCTCTGTGTACTCATCAATGACTGGTTTATCTGCACCTTTCACAGCTTCGACGCCTGTTATAGATGAATTATCACCAATTCCTTTGATGTAATCTATTTCAGAAGTTGGGCGCAAGTTGACATATATTTTTTCTTCGTCACTAGAATCAGTGTCTAAAACAAAGGTGTATTCTTCTCCGTCATAAAAGTAGTCAATTCGAGTCTCAAGTTCTTGAGCAACCCCGTCACCATCATAAATTTCATCAACTAGGAATAATCTTTCTACTGTCCCATCGGAGGATGTAGAGTCATCAGAGCCACCGTAATAACTTGTTAGGTATGTTTGATGATCCTCAGTAGTAACACTTAACTCCACTCCTTCAGCGGGGCCATTGACTGTTATGAATTGTAAATCTACGTAATTTATAGTCTCGAAGTAACTATCTTCAAGAATGTCGACCGTGTTAATTTCGGTATTGATGAATGTATTGTTAAATCCAGAGGAGTAATACTCTAAATCTGTAGTTGTTGACATTAAACTATTGTTTTCAATCAAATTTTCATCTGCATTGAATATGAAAACAAAAGCAAGGCCAACATTATCAAACCAATTATTGGATATTACGTTTCTGTCACCGTCAATGAAAATACTTGTTTTTTGATCGTAGTTGTTACCATAGGATATATTTCTAAAATCATTAGTAAATATTAGCGAATCTTCAACACCAGTAAAGCGAACACCTAATTGGAAAACATTGTGTTCGATTTCAATTTCTTGGCTTGAGGATACATCTAGTCCCCAGCCGCCAGTCTCGAAATCTCTAGAGTTGAAATTATTGTAATCAAATTTAACTTCACGTGATGATATAACTCTAGCTTCGGATAATCCATTGCCCTTGAAGTCATTATGACTTATCGAAGCCCCGCTAACTGATTGAACAAATACACCGTTCAAACCATTGTTATGCAAATTACTGTATGTTATGATTGCATTATTCGAAGACAATAAACAACCATAGTCTTCGTTTTCATCCAATAAAACATCAGTCATTTCAAAATCATTTGAATTCTTACGAACGATCACTCCTGATTCATCTGACCAACCAATGACTGAACTTTGGATAAATAATCCCGTAGAATTGTCTTCTACAACGATGTTAGATGAAGTACTTCTAATTACTGAGCTATCTCCAATTGAAACATCAATGGATGAATCTATGTGAACGCCAATGCCTTCTATATCTTCAACATAAACATGGCTGAGTACTAAATCATCTGCTTGGAAAGCATAGATTCCTGTTGAAAAATTACTAACAAGTAAATTGGAAATAGTAACGTCGGAGGCGGTAACGTTTACTCCTGGTAAATTCCAATTGGCAATAGGTGGGGAACCCATACCAGAAGATTGCTCGACTGTAATGATGGTCCCATTACCAACTCCGCTGAGGGTTAAAGCCTTATCGATAGCGATGTTTTCATTAAAGGTTCCAAGAGATAGAAGTATCTGATCTCCTGCAGAAGCATTGTCTATGGCACTCTGAATATAGCTGTAACCAACTTGTTTGTCTGTATTGTAAACTCTAAAGACTGGAACATCTACACTAATCATAATCTGCTCATCGAATACTTCATTTTCAGACAAGAACCAATCTCCATACCTAACCTTGATGTATGTAGTGTTCTCAGTACCAGAGCTACTTCCATCATATACTTTGTAAATTGCAAGAATATCTTCTATGAGTCCATTTGAATCTGTTTTATCATCGTTACCTCCGAAATACTCAGTTGAATAAATGATGCTGTCTCCGTCCCAGACCTTAAGATCAGCTCCTTGAACAGGTGAATTTTCAGTTGTCACGCTCAAATTGAAATAATTTTTGAGATACAATGATGATTCTGAATTACAAATAACGAAATCGAACTCTGAACCTATTGCAGAATTATTTTCTGAACTCTGGAGATTAATAGTTACTGCGTTATGATTCAAGACTGTATTATGTCCTGAATTTTTAAATTTTAAGGTGTCAATTTCGTGATTGGACGCGATTATATTGTTCGAAGAACCCGTTGAATATCCTGTGTTGGTTAGCTCAATATCGTTTTCATCAGCATCTAATACCACATTATTCTCAATGCGATTGTTATCTGAGCTTGTTAAAACTATACCGTATTCTACATTGTCTACTATATTATCATAAATATTATTATCACTTGTATCTTCTAGTAAAATACCCGCATACGAGCTTGTTATACTATTGTAAGCTAACGTATTAGAATTTGAAAGTATTCTCACTCCTGAGGACGTAAACATATCATCTTCTTCATGTGAATTGGTAATGTTCAAACCGAAAACTTTGATTTCTGCTTTTGATATCGTGATTGCTATACCATTATCCTGTGCATCAATAATAACTGCATCATTTAATTGGTTCTTGTAAGGTCCTCTTATCGTGATTTTTTGAATATTCAATATCACATTTTCGTAATATGTTCCATTTGAAACTATGATTGTATCTGATTGACCTGCATTATCAACAGATGTTTGAATATGATAAGATTCTTCTCCTGTATTGATATTCTTTACTCTCAATTCTGGAACAAACACTACTAGGGAAGTATCATCTGAGGCTTCCAACTGGAAAGATTCTATCCAGTCTACATACCTGACAGTAATTGTTGTCATGATCTCATCAGGTGAAGAACTTCCATTGTATTCTTCAACTGGAGCCAAGAAATCTGGAATCATTCCAAAAGAATCTGTTAGAGGGTCACTACCTTCGAAATATTCAGAAGCATAAAACATTTCAGAATTATATTCTGCCATAACATCATTTCCAGACATATTGCCTTCGGAATTTTCTGTTCTAACGTTAACATAATCCATTACAATAAATTGACCGTTGTTTTGCACTTCAATTGTACTAAAGGTGTTGTCATATCCTCTATTATTCCTCTGATAACCACTTCCTCCAATGTAAACATCTTCATCGTCAGAGTCACTAATTAAGTTACTTTCAAAGTAATTGTTTGAACTTGACTTGTAAATCTTTATTCCGTTCTCAAAGGCCTCAGTGATAGAATTACGGGATATAAATTGGTTGTGAGAATCTTCTAGTAATATTCCGCTGTCAACGAACGTATTGTTAATCAAGTGATTTTGGGAGCCAGCATCGTGTAAGTTAACATAATCATCATTAGATGAAAAACTGTTTTCACGAATTATATTGTAATAAGACTGAGTGATAGTAACCGGATGATCGTCGTTTGCAGTAAATGTGTTGTTGTGAATTGTTGAATTGCCTGTTGATTCTAAGTAGATAGATATGTCTGAATTGTGTCTCAAATCATTTGAGAATATTTCATTATCATTCGCTCCGAAAGAATGTATGCCATATCCTGAATTATTGTTAATATCGTTAAATTTGATTACATTACCTTCTGCCGAATTGATTAAAATTCCAATTTGAATACTATCACTTATATCATTGTATTCAATTGAAACATCTTCACAATCTTCGCCTAATTCTATTCCAACGTTGTTATCGCTGAATTCATTATTATAAACAATATTGTTCTCTCCTAATATCAGAATACCCAAATTATTGTTAGATATCTCCGAGTCCTTGATCTCATTGAAATCTTCTACTGACTGATATGAAATATTGTTGTAAGATAATTTTAGATTACTGAATTCACCATCTCCTCCCTCGACAAATAATCCTGATGCTGTAGAACTACTAGCAACGATGGCTAAATTCGAAATGGAAACTTCATTAGATTCCACTGTTACCGTATTGCCTGAGAATGTTCCATTGATTACAGTATTGGAAGTACCGTTACCTATCAAAGTCAATTCTTTATCAATTACAACTAATTCACTGAAAGTTCCTCTCCATATCTGAATTGTATCGCCATCAAATGAACCTGCGATAGCTCCATTAATCGAATAGAATAATTCCTCAGTGTCCTCATTATATACTCTGAAATCAAGTACCTCAATCTCAATTGTATCTTCGACATCGTATGTTTCAACGTTTATCCAATCGGAGTAACGTGCTGAAACTGTAGTCACTACTTCAGATAGCGTCGAACTGCCATTGTATTGGTCTGTTGCAACAAGGAAGGAATCTATCTGTCCTGTAGAATTAGTTTTATCATCACTACCACCAAAATAGGATGTAGAATAAAGAACTAAATTATCTTGCTTGACTTGGATATCAGCTCCTTCGAAACTGTTACTTGAATTATCGTAAACATTAACGTCAATGTATACTTTAATCCACATATTTGCATCAGATGAAATTGAAACATCGCTGAACGTGTTATTGAAAGAAACTGTGTCTGAAGAATCTGTTAATTTAATATCTGAATTATCTGAGTCATCAAATTCGTTGTTGAATAAATTGTTATCAAATGCCGTATTATAAATGAAAACGCCAACTAATGAATCATCAAAAGAATTAGTGTCAATCAAGTTGTTGTATGATTCAATTCCAGTCAATCTAATGCCATAACTGTTGTCTTTCAAAGTATTGTAACTGAATGTGTTACTACTACTTCCTGATTGCCAGCCCACCTCACAATCATTGAAAGTGTTGTGATGAATACCAGATGCGCCATTGTCATCAGACTCTGACTGGTATATTGCCGATTCTGTAGCATTTCTAAACTTATTGTATTCAACGGTTGCAGAAGAAGACGAACCTGTGAAGTATATGCCATAATCTTCCAAGTCAAATTCATTATTATATATCAAAGCTCTTTGTGAGTCTTCAACATAAACTGCATATTCGTTGTCTGTAAACCTAATTGTACTTATGGAAGCATCATGAGCACCATTGATGAATATTCCTTTCTCTGATGAGATAATCAGTAAATCTTTAACCACAATGTCATTATCGCTTATTTCGATTGCAATACCTGAAGTTCCATTGATAATCGTAGATGTTCCATTTCCTTTAAGAGTGACCTCGTCACTAATCTCAATATTCTCATAGTATGTTCCATTCCATGCATGTATTGTATCTCCTTCATCAGCATTATTGATAGCTGTTTGAATATTATAGTAGAGAGGAGAATCATCCAATCTTGTATTCAAAACTCTAAGATCTGGTACTGTTATTTCTATTAAATTAGCTGGATCGTAAATTGTTGTTTCAACCCAATCATTTGATCTTGCAGTGACTGTAGTAGGAATTATAGTTGGAGATGAGCTACCATCATATTCCTTTGAATTTATTAAGAAAGTAGCTATTGTTCCATTGCTATCTGTTTTAGGATCATTGCCTCCAAAATAATTTGTACTGTATTTAACGGAATCTCCTTCTTTAATTCTTATGTCGATTCCGGAAATATTCAAGCCACGAGCGTCTGTTACATTCAAATCAATATACGACTTGAGCGTCAATATAGAATCACTTGAGACACTAATTGAACTGAAACTGGTTCCAATCGAATACGCCGAGGAACCTGTGCCCATACCAATATCCGTACCTTCATTTTCTGATATTGTATTATTCCAAATGAAAATGTCTTGAGAAGTGTCTATCTGTAATCCAAATCCATCATTCTCTTTAATAATGTTTGAATAAAGAACCGAATCTTGCTTGAATAACTTTAATCCATCTCCATTCCTTAAAATTGTATTGTTTGTAACTACATTATCTATATCATCTGCTGTACGGCCGTTAATCTGTATTCCCCAGTCCTCATTATCTACAACTACATTATCCTTTAGAGATGAAGCTGCACTTTGGAATCTAATTCCTGAACCACTGTTATTGTGAATAGAATTATAATTTATATCTACATAATTAGCGCCTAATTCTACATAAATACCATTATTTTCACTATTTCTTATGATTGAATTGGCGATTTCTAGGTTAAGACCTTGGGCCTTAACTTGAATTCCTGAATAACTCTGTCCAGCCACATGTGAATCTAATATTTTAGCATATCTAGACTTAACTTCAATTGCCTGATATCCACCATGTATTTCCAATCTCTGTAAAGTTACATATTCTGCACCTATGTAAACTAAGGAAGTAGTATTAGATCCTGAAACTAACTTCAAATTCTTAACTGTAACTTCATCAGATGAAATTGTTATGATTCTATTCCAAGTACCATTTATTGTAGTATTAGAAGTTCCGTTACCTATCACAGATATAGACTCATCGATTTCAATGTTTTCATTATAAGTCCAAGCCCAAACATGTAATATGTCGTCAATAGATGCATTATCTATAGCATCTTGAATCTTATAATAGTTAGTTCCAGTATTTGTATTCTTAACAAGTCCTTTAGTCCAGTAGGATTGTACGGTAATAGTTTCCGTATGAGATGAACTCATGTCTATTTGCTTGGTTTTACCTCTTACACCATAGTGATACTGAAGAGTGGTATCTACATCTTCAGTTGTTGAACTGCCATTGTAAATTTCATAAGCTACGGTTAGTTCTTCAGCAATATAACCTGTGGAATTAGAAGTTGCTTTAGAACCTCCAAAGAAGTCTGTAGCGTAAAGTACCGTATCGTGATTGAACAATTCAATATCTAATCCGGAAAAGGCATCACCATTTTCATCAACAAATCTAATGTTCAAAGAATTCATCAAGCGGAAATCTGAATCTGAGTCAACATCAATACTACCATCCCCAAAAGTAAAATTGAATCCAGTATTTTTGCTCGAGCTATCTAACTCAAGATCGTCGTCAGTACTTCCTGAAGCTGAACTATCTCTAATGTTATTACTGTCTGAACTTGAAGTAAACCATATTCCCCTACCATTGTTATCATTAAATGATGATTTTGTAATGTTACTGTACTTTGTAGAAACGAACTTAATGCCTCCATCGTTATCGTCTACAGAATTGTTATGGACTTGGGTGAAATTAGCAAAACGCAATTCTAATCCATAGTCTTCATTATCTTCGATTACGTTGCTATTTAATTTGACATGGTGCGATTCATGTACGTAAACACCGTGCCCGTCGTTATCATCAATTGTATTAGATACTATTCTTGCATAATCTGAACCTTCACCGATATTAATTCCAATACCTGAATTAGATTTTATTGTATTTTTGTAAATAAAGGCATTAGCAACAAGAACAATACCATCATCTGCATTATTCTGTATCGTAGAATTTTCAAGGGTAGTTGATGATGAACTTATCACTATTCCGTCGTCACCTGAATTCTTAACAATTACATTATTAATATCAATGTTACTAGCACTTGCCACTATTCCATCTTTAGCTGAATATTGTACAGTCACATTAGTAATATCAACATTACTTGTATTTACGACAATACCATTGTAACAATTTTTGAGGATTAAATTCTTAATTACAATGCCACTTCCAGAGGATACTTCAATACATTCTTTAGTTGTTCCATTTGCACTACTTTCAATAGTCATATTCTTTAGAACAATTGAATTAGTAGTAATATCAAAAATTGAATCTGACCAAGTTCCGTTAACAATTACTGACGATGTACTATTACCTACCAAAGTAACGCGTTCAGTTACTTCTATATCATGCTCAACGTACTCATAAGCCCATAACTGTAAGACATCTCCAGATGAAGCTCCGTTTATAGCATCTTGAATTGTAGAATATTTAACTCCACTATTCAGATTATGAACTAAACCATTTTTCCAGAAACTAGGAACTGTGACAGTCTCAGTGTGCGATGTTGACATGTTAACTGAAACTTCTTTTGCCCTTACTCCGTATTGATATGATACATTGCTATAGATGGTTACAGGTGTTGAACTACCTGAGTATTTGTGATAAATAAACTCAAAATTCCTAGATAACAAGCCATTACTATTTGTTTTAGAATCTGTTCCACCGTAACTAGATGTCGCATACTTAGTTGAACCATCACTGATAATTTTAACATCTAAATTTTCAAACCCAGCCGTTTCATTCACCATGAATTTCAGGGTTAGATCATTGTATATCGCAAAATAAGCGCTAGCACCTACGTCAATTGTTGAGAAATTGTTGCCCTTTCCTGTATTTCCAACCGTTACCTTGTTAAATCTAATGTCTTTGTTCCCACTTGAGGACAACGAATTATTACCAAAATAAAATCTGTCTGCATGGTTAACAAAAATTGCATATACATTACTATCTGATATTGTATTATTTTCAAAAACTCCATCATTTGAATGGGAGGATGTTACCTTAATTCCATTTTGACTAGAGTCCGAAATTACGTTATTGCTTATAATTGCTCTTGGTGATGTATCAATTATTTCAATTCCATCCGAATTACCTGATATAGTATTTCCTGAAACAATTACGTCTGCACCCCCAATCGCAATTCCATCAAGAGAATTATCTTGAATAGTATTTGATCTTATAATCGCGTCATCCTCAGAAGTTAAAATGCCGTGCTTACCATTTGAAGATATATTATTTTTGTAGATAGTAACGGAAGTAGTAGAAGAAGTACCCACCCAAATTTCGATACCATTGCTATCATTATCAATGAAAGAAGAATTACCTACCCAAGCTCCCGAACCCGAAATGGATATTCCTTTCGAACAGTCCTTTCCTACAACATTCTCTACTGTTACATCATCACCAGTTATTTGAAATGCATTATGACCTGAAGTTGAACCACAACCTTTGACTAATATTTTACTTATAGATACGTCATCTGAAGTAATCTCAAATCCTTTACCGCTTGTTATGTTAAGTGTTGTATTGCTTGTTGCATTTCCAATAATTGTAACCGTTTGATTTACAATAACATTTTCATTATATGTCCAAGCCCAAATATGCAACGTGTGACCTGAAGAGGCATTGTCAATTGCATCTTGAATTTTGTAATAATCATTACTTGTATCTGTATTTCTAACGAGACCCTTAACCCAATATGACGGAACAGAAATTGTCTCAGTATGAGATGTACTCATATCTATTGACTTTTCTTTACTTCTCACACCATAGTGATACTGCAAAATGTTAGCTATGTTTGTAGGCGTTGAACTTCCGTCATAAATTCTGTAAACTAGAGAGAATGTAGAACCTGCAGCCCCATTTGAATCTGAAACTGCATCAGTACCTCCGTAGAAAGGAGTAGAATACTTAGTAACTCCGCCGCTAGTTAAAGCAAAGTCAATTCCCTGGAAACCATCTCCATCATCGTCCTCGAAAACTATGGCTAAGTTAGCAGTAATTGTCAATTTTGAACTTGAATCAACACTTATTGTGTTAAATGTGAAATTGAATGCAGTGTTATCTGTGGAACCTTGCAAAAATATGTCTTTTGTACTACTCTCTGAGACTGTATTATGATTTATTGTGTTGTTATTAGATCCAGATAGTAACCACAATCCGTAAGCGCCATTTTCGTCTATCTTATTGTAAGTTAAATTACAGAAATCACAGTTTGTATATTTTACACCACCGTCGTTATCCTCAATAGTATTACCTCTGAAATCAATCAATTTAGAATTCGTCGCTGCAAAGCCGTAACCTGCGTTTTCTTTGATCGTGTTGTTATAAACCTCTGTAGAGTTAGATGATGATATTACGATTGCATTGTCCTCGTTATCTGTTAATTGATTAAACTTAACTCTTGCCAATTCTGAGTTAATTAAAATTTGGATACCAAAACCAGAATTGGATTTAATTGTGTTATTGTAAATAAATGCACTGGTACTGTTTTGAACCTTAATACCAAGATTACCTCCTTCAACTGAATTATTTTCGATTGAAGAAAAATTTGCATTTAAAATCGAAATAGCTATTTCAGATGAATCTGCATCTATAGTGTTAGAGCTAACAGCTACATTTTTAGCTAGTATAATTATTGACTTACCTTCATTATCAACGAGATTATTACTACTGATAGTTGTTCTGGCTCCTTCTAAAGCAATTTTAATTCCATCTTGCTCGTTGTATTTTATGGTATTATTGATAATCTTTGTGAATATTCCATGATTAAATATAGCGATATCAGAATTATCATTTATGGTATTATCTTTAATTGTATTGTTAGCGGATTTAGTAGCATCGTTTAGAATTTGAATACCATATTTGCCATTTCCTTTGATAATATTTTGAATTATTTTATTGTTTGAAGACTCTGTAATGACTATTCCTGAATAATCATTGGAGTCAATAGTATTGTTGAATAAAATTGTATCTTCAACTTCAAACATCCTAAGCGACCTACCGCTATCAGAGTCACCATTACTCTTGATAGTGTTATTATCAACGAATGCTGAATCACAATTAGATGAAAGGTATACTGCATCCCCTAAACTATTCTTAATTTCGTTATGCTTAATTCTGAGCCTCTTTGAATCTGTGAAATAAACTCCATATGAGGTATGATCGTCGACAGTATTGCTTGAAATAGTTGCATCATCTGATGCCGAGAAATACATTCCAGCATTATTATCTGATGCTGAATTCTCTTTTGCAACAATATCGTCTGAATTAGATACATAAAGGCCATAATCAGTATTCGAGCTTAGAGTATTGTTGTCTATAATTGAGCCATCTGAACTTGAAACTTTAATTCCATTATCTCCCGAATTTGAAAATGTATTGTTGCGAATAATAGCCCTGTCTGAAGATTGTACATATAATCCTGAGAAGAAACTCGATGAGACTGTATTTGAATATATTTTGTTATCCGTTGAACTTGACTTAAGATGTATTCCACTCCTTCCAGAATTTGTTATTGTATTGTTTTGTAAGAGATTAGACTTAGAGCCTGTCAAATACAGAGCGCCGTAATCTGAGCCATCATCAGAAGCTGAATTCAGGATATTATTGTCTTTGAAAGTTCCACTGTCTGTATTCTTAATGTGAACTCCGTAATCACCATTTGAAGAGTCTTTGAATGTTGACTTCTCAATAAGGAAACCATCTGAATCTTCGATAACTGCAAGATTAGAGCCTATGAATGTTGAATTTTGAACCCTGAATGTCGAAACTCCGTTGGCATACAACTCGTAAGTTTTACTATTTCCAACCTTAGTACCATTCTTAATGGTTATTGATGAACTACCTGAAACATACAATCCATAGGCCGAAGAGCCGCTATATCCTGAGTTATGGATAAATACGTTATCCAAAGTAACTGCGCTACTACCATCGCTAATCTCAAAACCATGTGAAGTTGAAGAATTCTTAAAGAAACTATTCTTAACCGTTACCGAACTAACGTCTTCAAACAATACTGCCTTCCTTTTAGTTGAATTTACTGTAACATTATCAATCGTTGAACTGCTTGTCCCATCAAAGTGTATTCCATTATCACTTTCACCTGAGCTAATTGTTAGATTTTGTACCAGAAGATTATTGTAATTTCCTGCAAACAATATGCTATCCGAAGAACCCTGCAAAGTCAAATTTTCTAATGTAACTGAGTTAGACTTGATCTCTATTGCATTGTCTGATGATCCCCCATCAACTATAGCAGTAGTAGTTGAATTTCCCCTTAGAACAACTCCTTTAGTGACTTCCAAGCTATTGTAATTCCACGCCCATAGCTGAAGTACATCTCCCGCGCTGGCTGCACTAACTGCTGAAGAAAAACTGGAGTACAATGTTTCAGTTTCTTTATTCTCAATTACTCCCTGCTTGAAATTATTAGGTACTTCTATTTTTTTGGTACTGTCTGAGTCAAATGTGAAAGAACTCGTTTTGGCCCTAACTCCATGTGCTATTTTAACTGTGATTGTATTTTCCGTTAGAGTATCAGAATTACTATAATATCCTGTTCGGAAATATTTAGCTGAAGATATGTAGCCTAAAGCGTCTGTTAATGCATCATTACCGCCCCAGTGAGATGTTTTGTAATATGTAGACACACTGTCCTTAATTTCTAAGTCTACGTTTGAAAAAGCATTATCATCCTCGTCAACAGTGCGGATATTTAGATTCCTGTATACGTTGATTAATCCATTGTTATTATATATTGATGAAAAAGAATTATTGAAAAATTTTACAGCATTCGTCCCTGTACAGTAGCAATAATAAAAATAAATATCTTTAGTTGTATGGCCTGAGAAAGTGTTATTACCAATTATATTTTTATAACTATATCTGTTGAAGTTAATACCATACCTCTGGTCATTATCTCCTTCGAAAGTATTATTCTCAATTATCCATTCCCTGGAGTAGTAGTTTCCAAAAATCCCGTCCCACGTACTACTTTTGAATAAATTATCTTTAATGTGAAATGAATAGCCATATGAGCTGCTTGTGTCTGACTTGTAAATCCCGTATTGATTATCTACAAACCTGTTGTTTTC
>Ga0208624_1000217_pt1 | contig 29766 bp, 20 predicted proteins | sample Knorr_S23_td_DCM_FD_185607 | JGI IMG/M metagenome (GOLD analysis project Ga0208624, IMG submission 185607) | Marine microbial communities from Southern Atlantic Ocean transect - Knorr_S23_td_DCM_ad_71m_LV_A (SPAdes) (version 2) | ecosystem: Environmental > Aquatic > Marine > Oceanic | place... | reverse complement strand
CTTCCCTCCAGCCGCTTCGGCCTTCTTCACCACTTGCCCCATTTCCTGTGGCGAAAGGAATTGGCCTTTTTTCAAATTTACAATCACCGAGGTGCGCGCGGCCACCTCGATCAAATCTGTTTGGCGACAGAGAAACGCCGGAATCTGGATCACGTCCACCACCTCCGCTGCAGCGCGTGCCTGCGCTTCGTCATGAATATCCGTCAACACCGGCACATTCACTTTTTCGCGGACGGTTTTCAAAATTTGCAGCCCCTTCTCCAACCCAGGCCCCCGGCGACTTTTACCGGAAGTGCGGTTCGCCTTATCATAGCTGGCTTTAAAAATATAGGTAACCCCCAGCCGCTCGCATGTTTTCCGCAATGAACGCGCCACTTTCAGGCATAACTCCTCGCTTTCAATCACGCAGGGGCCTGCGATGAGAAACAGGGATTTACCGTTGCTGAGCTTCCTCCAAATTTGCCGGGTCGAAAGCGCCACGCGCATTCCCTAGCAGTCCACAGCCTAAATGTAAACGCCTGACCATCCCCAAGGATAACTCAACCGTGAGATTGCCCGAAACACGCTGTTCAGCTAGGCTCAATACTTATGCGAGCCGCCTTGCTCATCTTATTGGCCCTCACGTTGCACACCTTCGCAGCCCCAAGCCATTGGGCTTACACCGCGCCTGAGCGCCCTGCTCTACCCAAGACCGATTCGGACTGGCCACGCAATCCCATCGATTACTTCATTCTGGCCAAGCAAAAGGAAAACCAACTGGCTCCCTCACCCACCGCCTCGCCCGGCCAAATCCTACGACGGGTACATCTCGATCTGACCGGCCTGCCACCAACGCCTGATATCGTGGCCCAGTTTCTGGAAAATCCCAGCGATACCGCATACGAAAAAATTGTCGACGATCTCCTGTACTCAAAACACTACGGCGAACGGTGGGCACGCCCGTGGCTCGACCTCGCCCGTTACGCCGATAGCAACGGATTCCAGGCCGACCAATTACGGGATAGCTGGGCCTATCGCGACTGGGTAATTGATGCGTTCAATAGCGGCATGCCCTTCAATCAATTTGTTATCGAACAAATCGCCGGCGACCTACTTCCCAATGCCACGCCCAGCCAACGCATCGCCACCGGCTTTCACCGCACGCCCACCTGCAATGTGGAAGCCGGAGTGCATCCCGAGGAAAACCGCGTCAACCAAGTTTTCGACCGCGTCAACACCACCGGCACCGTTTTCCTTGGCACCACCCTCGAATGCGCCCAATGCCACGACCACAAATACGATCCTTTCTCCATTAAGGATTACTATTCCCTCTTCGCTTTCTTCAACAACACCCCGCTTGAGGTAAAGCAAAACGGCACCAGCGTGACCTTTGAGTTTTACGGCCCCACCATGGACCTCCCCATTTCCACCGAACAACAAAAGGCAATCGACACACTCAACGCCCAGAAGAAGCGGCTCGATCAACAACTCGCAAAATTGAAAACCGATTCCGCTACACAACAAGCCAATTGGGAGAAAGCAACACTAACCGCCCTCCAAAACGCGCCCGAATGGAGCGTCCTCGGCATCAAGCAATTCAGCGCCAGCGGCAATCCCCAGCACGAACTGCAACCCGACGGCAGCGTGGTCGTCACCGGCCCCAACCCTGACAAGAGTACCTATACCTTACGCACCGACACAACCCTCCCACAGATCACCGCCATACGACTGGAAGCACTCACTCACCCCTCAATGCATAAAGGCGGACCGGGCCGCAATAAGTCCCCCAAGGAAAACCCCAATTTCATTGTCAACGAATTCGAACTCAAGGTTGACGGCCAAAAAATTGCATTCGCCAGCGTCACCGCGTCCTTCAGCCAAACGCGCTGGCACGTCAACGGTAGCATTGATGGCAACCTCGGCACCGGCTGGGCCATCAATCCCGAATTCGGAAAACCCGCCACTGCCATTTACAAACTGACGAAGCCGTTAGCCCTCAAGTCCGGTGCATCCCTTGAGTTTTCCATCGTCCAAACCTACGGCGGTGGCCGCACAATTGGCCGCCCGCGCCTCTCGGCCATGAACGGTGATCCCGGCGCAATCAATCTTCCCGACAACATCACTACCATCCTCAAAAAGACCAAACGCTCCCGGCAGGAGACCAAACAATTGACCGAATATTTTCATAAAGAAAACCCGCAACTGAAAGCCACCGAGACGAAGCTAGCCGCCACCAATAAAAAAATCGCCGCCATCAAACCGCCAACCACCCTCGTGATGGTGGAAGAAGATAAACCGCGCGAAACCTTCATTATGAAGCGCGGCGAATATCTCAATCCCGGCGCCAAGGTCACTGCCACCACGCCGGAAATTTTTCACGGCATGAGCGCCGACCTTCCACGCAACCGTCTCGGCTTCGCCAAATGGCTGGTGGCCCCGCAAAATCCGCTGCTGAGCCGAGTCACCGTAAACCGCTGGTGGGCAGAAATCATGGGGCGTGGCATTGTTTCTACTGAGGAGGATTTTGGCACCCAATCCGAACCCCCAACCCACCCCGCCCTGCTCGACTGGCTATCAGTAGAGTTCATCGAACGCGGCTGGTCCATGCGCCGCATTCATAAACTCATTGTGATGAGCGCCACCTACCGACAATCCTCCCGCGTCACGCCTGCCGCTCAAGCAGCTGATGCCCCCAACAAATGGCACGCCCGCGCGCCACGCCTGCGAATGAGCGCAGAGATGGTTCGTGACAATGCCCTGACAATCTCCGGCCTGCTCAGCACCAAAATGCATGGCCCGCCCGTTTACCCGCCCCAACCCGGTGGCATTTGGCGTCACGTGGGCAGGAACGCGCCCAAATATGTGGCGGCCACGGATGAAGATCGTTTCCGCCGCGGCGTGTATGTCGTGTGGAGGCGCGGAGCACCCTATGTGAGCTTCACCAACTTTGATGCCCCGGACCGCGGAGCCTGCGTCGTCCGCCGACCGCGCACCAACACCCCCCTGCAAGCGCTCACCCTTTTGAATGACGAAGCCTATGTGGAAATGGCCATGGCATTCGCGCATCGGATCATCGAAATAAACGAAGCCACCGTGGATTCCCGAATTCAATTTGCCTACCGAAGCGCCCTATCCCGTGAAGCTCGGGCTGCAGAAATAAATTACCTCAAACCACTTCTCACCCAACGACTCGCCTATTTCGAGAAGAACCCCAAGGCCGCCACCGATCTGGTCAATAACGTCAAAGGCTGGAAAGCCCCTCAAGGCTCGGACCCCGCTGAATTGGCCGCGTGGTTTTATCTGGCAAACATTCTACTGAACCTCGACGAAACCATCACCAAGAGCTGACATGAATGCCGCCCAACATTTTTACGCCCGCGAATCACGGCGCGAATTCCTCAAGTCCAGCGGCCTCGGGATTGGCGGACTGGGCTTGGGTAGTGTCCTGAATCAAAATCTCTTTGCCAATAATACCGCCACCCGCCGGCCGCACTTTCGCCCGCGCGCCAAGCACGTCATTTACCTCCACATGGTCGGCGCGCCATCGCAGCTTGATTTGTTTTCCCATAAACCGGAGCTGACCAAACGCACCGGCGAAAAATGCCCAGACCACATGTTCAAAGGCAAACGCCTCGCATTCATCAGGCAACACCCACTACTGCTAGGCAGCCGGTTTAAATTCAACCGACACGGCCAAGGCGGACTTGCCCTCTGCGAACACCTCCCGCAACTCGGCACAGTGGCCGATGAACTATGTTTGGTGCAATCAATTCGCACTGAACATTTCAACCATGCCCCGGCACAGCTCTTCATGCACACCGGTTTTGGCCGCTTTGGCCGGCCGGGGATTGGTTCATGGATCAATTACGGTCTAGGATCGGAAAACAACGATCTGCCCGGTTATGTGGTGATGATCACTGGCAACGTTGCCGGCGCGGGTAACAGCCTCTGGGGTAGCGGCTTTCTTCCTACCGTCCACCAGGGCATCGAATTTCGCAGTAATGGCGACCCGGTTCTTTTCCTCTCTAACCCCAAGGGCATTGACAGAGATGATCGTCGCGAAATTGTCGACGGCATCAACTTCCTAAACCGCCAATCGTTTGACGCCGTCGGCGACCCGGAAATCAATACGCGAATCGCTCAATACGAAATGGCCTTTCGTATGCAGGCCAGCGTGCCGGAATTGATGGATACCTCCACCGAATCCGCCGACACTCACACAATGTATGGCACTCAACCCGGCAAACCCAGCTTCGCTAACAATTGCCTACTGGCCCGGCGCCTCGTGGAGCGCGGCGTTCGTTTTGTGCAACTGTTCGACCAAGGCTGGGATCACCACAGCGGCGTGTTCAATTCCATCCCACGCAAGGCCAAGCAAATTGACCAACCCGTGGCCGCACTCATCAAAGATCTCAAGCAACGCGGGTTGCTGGATGAAACACTCATCATTCTGGGAGCTGAATTCGGCCGCACCCCCATGCTACAAGGTAACAGCAACAACGGGGCTGCCGGCAACGTGGGCCGCGATCACCACAAGGAAGGATTTTCCATGATGCTCGCCGGCGGCGGCGTGAAAGGCGGCATCACCTATGGCGACACCGATGAGCTAGGATACCAAGCCGTAGATCACCCTGTGCATCTGCACGACATGAATGCCACCGTTCTCCACCTGCTCGGCATTGATCACGAGAAGCTAACCTACAAATACCAAGGCCGAGACTTTAGGCTTACTGACGTCCACGGACACGTACAGGACGGCATTATCGCCTGAAGTTCGGATTCGGCGTCGGCCGCGCGGAAAAGGAGTTAAACCGCTGGGGACTGTAATAGCCACCCATACTGTTAAACGGGCGAATTTTTTGCTTCTCCATCATTTCACCGCCTGCCTCACCGCCCGGATAACCGCCGGCAGGCCCCTGACTGCCAGGACCTTGACCACCACCACCCTGACCACCACCACCCTGACCACCACCGCCCTGACCACCACCTTGGCCGCCCCCACCGCCCAGTTGAGGTGTTTGAATACCCAACTGCGCCAGAGAACGAGTGTTTAAATTCAGCGTAAAGGTCCGAGTCACAGTGTTGGCAAACTGCGGGTCCTGTTGAAAGAACATGACTCCGTGGTCCATCACCACATATTGGATCGGGTGATCGAAAGACATCGCGACCACGTCCAGAACTTGCTTGGCAGTCATCGCCGGAAGGCCTCGGCTAAGATTCATTACTTTGACCTGCTCGGGATCAAATGCTCCTTGCATTGCAGTAGAAGGAGCAGCCCCGCCACCGGCCCCGGGCATTCCACCAAGACCTGGCATCCCCATGCCTGGCACACCTCCCATTCCGGGAACACCGCCGAGCCCCGGCACACCGCCCCCCATACCGGGTACGCCTCCTGCACCAGGCACTCCCGGCAATCCTGGCGCCGCACCTGGCGCTCCAGTGTTCACTGGCAACCCAGTAATCGGATCAATAGCTGGTGCCCCGCCAACCGGCCCAGCGCCTCCTCCAACGGGGAGTCCTGTAACCGGGTCAATCGCCATTCCACCGCCCGGCCCAGCGGGACCGCCGGCCCCTCCACCGGGTGCAGGAGTCGGAGCAATAGCCGCCCCACCCGGATCGATATAAGGGTTTATAACCAATGAAATCCCGGTTCCCGTGGGATCAAATTTTTTAATCTCATCTTCCAAATATTTGAGCACGACGCTCATGTTCATCCCATCAAAGCCTTTACCATCCTGCCCCATGGGCGGAAGCTTGATTGTTTGAAGTTTCCTTTTGATAACATCACGTGTGCGCACTTGGCTGGCTTCACGGGAGGAAAGATCCGGCACCCCGTTATAGTAGGAACGTGCTGTAAAACCGTTGCCGGTGAGTAATTGAATGGCCATCATAGGCGGCATGGGGCGGCCATGCGCCGGATCCCAAATAGGAACGCGCTTCACCTGCGGGCTCAAATTCTGTAAGCCTTGAACTTGCTGCCCTCCGGCCCCTGGCACACCTCCAGCCCCCGGCACTCCACCATCTGGTGCCATGGGTAATCCACCAGGAACGCCTCCCGGCACAGCCATCCCCGGCACTCCTCCGGGGATTGCCCCAGGCACAGCTACTCCCGGAATGGTTCCGGGAACACCGGGCACTGCTCCGGGGACGCCCGCAATCAACCATTGCGAAAAACAAGCCGCTGCGGCTGCGAAAATCAGACGATGGGAAAAGACAGGCACTTTTTTCATCATGGTTAAATCTAGCACGTTATATACCAAAGCGATAGGGACAAACGTGTGTTCCTCTCCTTCGCGCAGCTTTAATTTGACCTAATTTGCCCAAAAAGTCTATGCTTTTTGCCTGAAAGAGGTGTTCGCCATGTTATCTGCCCCCATCAAAATCACCTTAATTATCCTAGGATTAGTTGTTTCATCATTTTTACAGGCGGAAAACATCGATTTCGCTCGCGATATCCAGCCAATTTTTGCCGAGCACTGCACGACCTGCCATGGACCAGATGAACAAAAAGGTGGACTGAATCTGACTGAAGAAGAATCGCTTCATAGCAAATTAAAATCCGGCGAGCCTGCCCTCGTGCCCGGCAAACCGGAAGACAGCGAGCTGCTCTACCGTATTAGCACGCAGGATACCGATGAACTGATGCCGCCGCCGGAGCATGGTTCCCGCCTGAAACCGGCCGAGGTCGCGCTCATTCGCCAATGGATTTCCGAAGGTGCCAAGTGGAGCCAACATTGGGCTTATCGCCCACTGAAGCAAACACCACTTCCAAAGGTCCACAGCTCTGCTTGGGTTCAAAATGAAATTGACCGTTTCGTCCTCGCCCAGCTCGAGGCGCGGCAGCTACAGCCTTCACCGCGCGCCGATCGCCACACGCTCATCAAGCGGCTCAGTTATGATCTCATTGGACTCCCCCCGACACCGAAGGAAATTAGTGAATTTATTAACGACAAATCGCCGGAAGCCTACAACCGTCTCGTCGAGCGCCTGCTTGCCTCGCCGCATTTTGGCGAACGCTGGGGCCGGCACTGGCTCGACAAGGCTCGCTATGCCGATAGTGATGGATACGAAAAAGATCGCCCACGCATGAACGCCTGGCGATATCGCGATTGGGTCATCAACTCCATCAACGCCGACGCCCCCTTTGATCAATTCACAATCGAGCAACTCGCCGGAGACCTTCTACCCAACGCCACCGCCCTGCAAAAACTCGCCACCGCTTTCAACCGTCAAACCCTCACCAACACCGAAGGCGGCACCGACCGCGAGCAATGGCGTGTCGCCGCCGTGATGGACCGCGTGGAAACACTCGGCTCAGTTTGGCTTGGCCTTACAGTCGGATGCGCTCGCTGTCACAACCACAAGTACGATCAGCTCACCCAAAAGGAGTACTACCAACTCTACGCCTATTTCAACAATGGCGATGAAAGCAGCGCCAGCATCCCTCGTTCGCGACAAGCACTTGTGGATTTCGAAGACACCCACAAAACGCACGATGCCAAAGTCAATGCCCTGCAGTCCAAAATTACTGAGCACGACGCCGTCCTTGAAAAACAATGGCCCGCCTTGGAGAAGAAACTCCAAGCCGAATTAGCCGCTCGCCCAGCCTCGGCAGTAGCCTTTCATGCTCTGGAATTTCTCTCCGCCCAAACCAAGCAAAACCCCAAGGTAAAAATCCAGCTGCAGGAGGACGCCTCACTACTGGTGTCCGGCGACAACCCAGCCACAGCCGAATACGAGCTGGAGTTCAAAACCTCCCAACGCGAACTCACCGGCATCCGTCTGGAAGTTCTGCCCGATCCATCACTTCGTGCCAAAGGCCCCGGGCGGGCCGAGCATGGGAATTTTGTCCTCAACGACATCCGCGTCTACGCCAACCCCGAACGCAAATTCACCGGCAAACCTATCGCCCTCGCGAAGGCGACCGCTTCCTACGAACAAAAAGGGTGGCCCGCCCAAAATGCCATTGATGGCAAAACTGCCGGCGGCCGAACCGGATCCGGCTGGGCTATTGCCAATCAGTTCGGCAAACCGAATCAACTCACGGTCACCTTTACCAAACCCTTCAAGGCGGACTCTGATATTTTTCTGCACATCGTACTCGATCAAAAATACGGCAGCCAACACACCATCGGCCGCCTCCGCCTCAGCGCACGCACTGGGCACGCCGCAGATGATCGCATTCCCGTAGCCATCGCGAAGCTCCTCGCTAAGCCTGCCGACCAACGTTCTGCAAAAGACAAACAATCTCTCCTCGCCTTCGCCCGCGGACTCGACCCTGACGCCATGCGTCTCCAGTCAGATTTGAAGAAGCTCACCGAAGGCGCCCCTAAACCGCCCGTGATGAGTGTGCGCGTCATTGCCCAGCGCACCAGCAGTCCCCGCACGACACACGTCCTGCATCGAGGCGAATTCAAACAACCGCGAGACAAAGTTTCCCCCGGCACATTCGCAACCTTGCCCACCATTAAAAATCGCGCCCAAGGCGACCGACTTGATCTCGCCCGCTGGCTTGTTGATGGCCAAACCCCCATCGTGCCGCGCGTTACCGCCAACCACATTTGGAGCCATCTGTTTGGCGAAGGCCTCGTGCGTACCATGAACGACTTCGGCGCCCGCGGCGATGCCCCCTCGCACCCTGCCCTGCTCAATTGGTTGGCCGGCGAATTCGTCCGGCATAAATGGAGCCGAAAGGCCATGATTCGGCTCATCACCCAGAGCGCCACCTATCAGCAATCCTCCCGCCACCGCCCCGAGCTTTCCGAAATTGATCCTAACAACCATTTGCTTCATCGCCAAAACCGGTTCCGGGTTCAGGCCGAAACCATCCGCGATCTCACACTCGCCGCCAGCGGCCAGCTTTCCGCGAAGATTGGCGGCCCTAGCGTGTTTCCTCCGTTGCCACCCGGCGTCGCCGAGTTGAGCTACGCCAATAATTTCAAATGGAAAACTAGCAATGGTGAAGATCAATTCCGGCGAGGCATGTACACCTTTTTCAAACGCACCTCGCCGCACCCGAATCTCATTACCTTTGATTGCCCGGACAGCAATGTTACTTGTGTGAAGCGAAATATTTCCAACACCCCCCTTGCTGCCCTAGCCACCTTGAACAACACTGTCTTCACCGATGCCGCCAAGGCAATGTCCAAGCGACTCCTCTCCGAACGCGCCGAGGACACCGCCCGCATTCAACTCGGCTTCCAGCTCTGCACGGCACGCCAACCGACGCCCTCCGAAATCGCAGCCTTTGCCGACCTTCTGACGAAGGCCAAGGCCTATTATGCCGATAATGAAGACGCAGCAGCCGCCTTTAACGGCAATCCTGAAGCCAGTGCGTGGGCTGTGGTTACGCGAATTTTCCTGAACCTTGACGAATTCATCACCCGCGAATGATCATGCACCCCGCCCAAGCTCAAATCCAACAAACACGCCGCGACTTCCTAGCCACCAGTGCCAGCGGGCTTGGTGGCGCCGCCTTGGCCTCCCTCTTGGTTGAAGACGGCTTGCTCGCCAAGGAACTTGCCAATCCTCTTGCGCCGCGCAAGCCACACTTTGAACCTACAGCCAAGGCTTGCATTAATATTTTCATGGCCGGGGCCCCATCGCATCTGGATCTCTTTGACCCCAAACCGGAGTTGAACAAACGTAACGGCCAGTCGCTCCCTAAGGAGATTCTGGACAAGGCGCGGTTTGCATTCATTAAGCCGGACACCGCCAAACTCATGGGATCCCAGCGCACCTTCAAGGCGCACGGCCAGTCCGGCATGGAATTCAGTGATTTTCTACCCCACCTCGGTTCAGTGGCTGATGACCTGCTCATGGTCCGCTCCATGCATTCGGACGAATTCAACCATCACCCCGGCCAACTCCTAATGCAATGTGGCGTGTCCCGTTTCGGCATGCCCACGGCCGGTTCATGGATCAATTACGGCTTGGGCAGTGAATCCAAAAATCTTCCGGGCTATGTGGTGCTCACCGCCGGCCGCGGCTCCAGCGGAGGCGCGACCCTTTGGCAAAGCGGGTTTCTCCCCAGCACTTATGCCGGCGTGTTGTTTCGCACAAAGGGCGAGCCTGTGCTCAATCTTTCGAATCCCAAGGGTCTCCCACCCGAACTTCAACGCGCCGGACTCGATACCCTGAACGCCGTCAACCAAGGGCGTTTTGAAAAAATCCACGACCCCGAAATCGCCAGTCGCATTGCCAGCTATGAATTGGCCAGCCGCATGCAAACGGCCGCCCCGGAATTGATCGATCTCTCCAAGGAAAAAGCCTCCACCCTTAAGGCGTACGGCGTGGACAGGCCCGATCCCGGTGGAGGCGGACGCGGTAAATTTGGCGACACCCATCAGGATTTTGCCCGCAACTGCCTACTCGCCCGACGCATGGTTGAACGCGGCGTACGTTACATCAATATCGTCTATGCTTCCTGGGATCACCACAGCAAGCTGGACGGGGAATTGAAATACAACTCCAGTGTGGTCGATCAACCCATCGCCGCGCTCATTCGCGATTTGAAAGAACGCGGTCTGCTCGACAGCACGCTCGTGCAATGGTCTTCGGAATTCGGCCGCACACCGCTCGGGGAGAACCGCGGTGGAAATAAGAATGCCACCGGGCGCGATCATCATCCGTTCTGTTTCTCCATGGTCATGGCAGGCGGCGGTTTGAAAGGCGGCCAAGTATACGGCAAAACCGATGAGATCGGCTGGAGCATCGCTGAAAACCCAGTGCACCCTAATGATCTTCAAGCCACTCTCCTCCATTCCTTTGGCTTGAACCATAAGAAGCTCACCTACCGCTTCCAGGGCCGCGACTTCCGGCTCACGGATGTCGCCGGTCGCGTGATGAAGGACTGGCTCGCCTAATGGAAGTCTTCCTCAACGGCGAATGGATTCCTGAGGAGCAGGCGCAGGTATCCGCCTTCGACCGCGGCTTTCTTTACGGCGATGGAGTGTTTGAAACGATTCGCATTTATCAAGGGCATCCCTTCCTACTCGAACGCCACCTTGGCCGACTGGCCCACGGCTTGAGCGGGCTCCATATCGAGGACCCCTTTTCCTTTGATGAATGGACTGACCATTGCCGTGAATTAATCGCACGCAACAAGGTCTCCGACGGAATCCTCCGCCTTTACATCACGCGTGGAACCGGCAAGCGCGGCTACAGCTCCATGGGCTGCAGTTCACCCACCGTGCTCATTTCACCGCATGACGCCCCTCCTGTGGCTGATCCGAAAACACGCGTGGACATTATTACCGCAGCAGGAATTCTCAGTGACCACGATCCGCTTTCCACGTTCAAGACCGCCAACAAACTAGTCAATATCATTGCCATGCGGGAAGCTGAACGAGCCGAGGTCCACGATGCGCTGCTATTGAACCGCAACGGTCACGCCACCGAGACCGCTGCTAGTAACATTTTTGCCGTAGCGGAAAATGTCCTACGAACACCGCCCCTTGCCAGCGGCTGCCTTGGTGGTATAACCCGCGGGTTTGTCTTGGAGCTAGCCGCCGACCTCGGTATTCGCACTGCTCAATGTGATCTGCCTCACGAGGAACTCAGGTTAGCTGACGGATTGTTCCTCACAAATAGCGTTCGTGAAATACAACCAATCGCCACTTTGGACGGCCACCCAATCAAGCAATCACCACTAACCTTAAAACTCCAAGAAACCTACCGCGAGCGCGTCCAATCTGCCATTAAACCATGAGCATTCCCCGGGAAATCCAAACTCTCCTTGATACATCCACGCTCGCATCCCTCGGGCCTGAGCGCCGAGCCGGCGCTCTCAGTCTTAGTGAATGCCAAGCCGCCCTCAACGCCCTTGACCTTCATCCACGGCAACAACCCTTGATCCACAGCGCGTTGCTCCTTTGGCACGATCACTTGGATGGTTCGCATGATCTATCCCAGAATATCAACTCAAGCGACGGTAGCTTCCTGCACGCCATCATGCACCGCCGCGAACCAGATTATTCAAACGCCAAATATTGGTTCACGCGAACAGGCCAACACGCAGCCTTTCACACCATCAACAGGCGGGCCACAGAAACCCTGAAAGACACGCCCCTGGCCCATCTCGCCCAGTCGACCATGTCGGAGTGGGACCCTTTTGCGTTTGTGGACATCGTAAGTCAAACGTCATCAGGCATACCGGAATATGAAGCTCTGCAAGCAGTGCAGAAGATTGAATTTGAGGTGCTGATTGAGCGGCTCTGTCTTTAACCCACCGCCGACACAAGGGCCTCCACCATGCCATCAATGGTATGCGGCTGCGCTTCCACTGCCGGCTCCACGCCCAGCTTCTTCAGTGACTTGGTTGTTTCCGGGCCAATGCTAATGACACGCGCCCCGTGCTTTCCCAACGTCTCCACCAAACCAAACCGCGCGTCAAAATGTTCCACTGTGGAACTACTGGTAAAAGTAATCCAATCGGCTCCCTCTTCTTGAAGACGCGCAACGGCACCATTGCGATCCTCGGTTTCCTGCACGGTTTTGTAAACGGGAACGTCATCCACGATTGCCCCAAGGGATTCCAGTTCGCGTGGCAATTCCGGGTTCGCCACTTGCGCGCGAAGTAAAGCCACATTTTCGTTTTCAATCGAATATTCCTCACTATCGCGAAACGCCGCTGCTACACCTTCGGCCGTATAACAATCGGGCATAAGGTCAATTTTAAGATGCAACCCTTTAAGCTTAGCCGCGGTTGCTGGCCCCACCGCTGCGATCCGGCAGCCTCCTAAATCGCGCAAATCATCAAAGCCTTTGAAAAAATAATAAAAAAAACGATCCACCCCATTCGGGCTGGTGAACACGAGCCATTGGTAAGACCCCAGTCCGAGCAAGCCGTCACGCAGCGCCTCAAGGTTATCCGGCTCTACAATTTTAATGGTCGGAATTTCTAGTACATCCGCCCCCAACTCAGACAAGCGCGCACCTAATGCGCTCGCTTGCGTGCGTGTACGAGTCACCACAACTCGTCGCCCAAAAAGCGGCCGCCGCTCAAACCAATTGAGTTGCTCCCGCAAATCAACCACTCCACCAACAATCGTGACCGCCGGAGATTTAAAATCATTTTTTTCAACGAGATCAGCAATAGTTCCGAGTTCCCCGATTAATGTTTCCTGCTGACCTGTCGTCCCCCACCGCACCATTCCCACAGGAGTTCCTGAATTCAGCCCATTGTCCATCAATCGCTCCGCAATACCGCGTATACGCTCAACGCCCATGAGGATCACCTTGGTCCCATCACTTTCCGCGAGCTGCTTCCAATTAATCGAGCTTTCGCCGTCTTTCTCTGGACGTTCATGCCCTGTGATGACTGTGTAACTGGAGCAATAATCTCGATGCGTAACGGGAATCCCGGCATACGCAGGTGCTGCCACAGATGAAGAAATACCGGGAACAATTTCAAACGGTACACCGGCCTCAGCTAATTCCTGTGCCTCCTCGCCGCCACGCCCAAAAACGAACGGATCCCCGCCCTTCAAGCGCACCACGGTTTTTCCTTCCAGAGCCTTTTGTACCAACAATTGATTCAGCTCTCCCTGAGGAATTGCATGATCTGCGGCACGTTTGCCGGCATAAATAATTTCCGCAGATTCCGGCGCGAGTTTTAATAGGGAACGATTACAGAGCGCGTCGTAAGCAAGCACTTCCGCGCGGCCGATCAACTCCGCTCCCCGCCGAGTCAACAACCCCGGATCTCCAGGCCCGGCACCCACTAAATAAACTGTCCCATTATTCTTCATTGCCGCGCTTTTTAATGCATCCGATGAACTTATGCGTAAACAAAAAAACCGGACTCTTGTGAGCCCGGCTAAGTAAAAACTGGCGGCAACCTACTCTCGCGAAAGCTATACAATCGCTACCATCGGCAATGAAGCGTTTGACGGCCGAGTTCGGGATGGGATCGGGTCGGGCCACTTCTTTATAGCCACCAAAAATTGTCAATGGATCAGCAGTTATCATGGCGAATCATGATTCTCTGAAAACCTTGCATGAACTTGTGTCTTATCCTGCGAACGTTGCCGGCTTTATTTGAGTTTAACCCTTTCGGGTTAAGATAAGCCGGTCGGACATTAGTACCAGTCAGCTAAACACATTGCTGTGCTTACACCTCTGGCCTATCAACCTGGTAGTCTTCCAGGAGCCTGATGGGGAAACCTTATCTTGGGATGAGCTTGGCGCTTAGATGCTTTCAGCGCTTATCTCTTCCGCACTTAGCTACGCAGCGCTGCCGTTGCTACGACAACTGCCACACCAGAGGTGCGTCAATTCCGGTCCTCTCGTACTAGGAAGTGAACCCCTCAAGTTTCCTACGCCCACGGTGGATAAGGACCGAACTGTCTCACGACGTTCTGAACCCAGCTCGCGTGCCACTTTAATCGGCGAACAGCCGAACCCTTGGGACCTTCTCCAGCCCCAGGATGTGACGAGCCGACATCGAGGTGCCAAACCGCGCCGTCGATATGAACTCTTGGGCGCGATAAGCCTGTTATCCCTAGCGTACCTTTTGTCCGATGAGCGACAGCAATTCCATTTTCTACTGCCGGATCACTTAGGCCTACTTTCGTACCTGCTCGACCTGTCGGTCTTACAGTTAAGCACTCTTCTACCTATACGCTCGACGCATGGTTTCTAACCATGCTGAGAGTACCTTCGCGCTCCTCCGTTACTTTTTGGGAGGAAACCGCCCCAGTCAAACTGACCCGCAAGCACTGTCCCTCGCCTGGCTAACAGGAATCGAGGTTAGAATCCTAGAAAATAAAGGGTGGTTTTTCACTTGGCGACTCCACGAATCCTGACGAACTCGTCTCACAGTCTCCCACCTATTACTACACATCACAGTCCAGAACCCAATACCAGCTTACAGTAAAGGTGCATAGGGTCTTTCCGTCCTACCGCGGGTAGGCGGCATCTTCACCGCCATTACAACTTCGCCGAGATCCTCTTTGAGACAGTTGACCGGTCGTTACACGATTCGTGCAGGTCGGAACTTACCCGACAAGGAATTTCGCTACCTTAGGACCGTTATAGTTACGGCCGACATTCACCGGGACTTGGGTGCCCTGCGTTAACAGAACAGCCTTGATCTTTCGGCATTGGTCACGTGTCACTCCCTATACGTAGACTTAACATCTTAGCAGAGAGCTGTGTTTTTGGTAAACAGTCGCCAGTCACCCTTTACTGTGGCCATCCGAAGATGGCACCCCTTCTTCCGAAGTTACGGGGCTAATTTGCAGAGTTCCTTAAAGAGGTTTCTCTCGCGCGCCTTGGTACATTTACACCCTCCTACCTGTGGCGGTTTACGGTACGGGCGACAGGCATAGAATGTGTATGAGCTTTTCTAGGCAGAGATTTCCAATGCGGGCTTCGCCTCGTGGACTAAGCCTCTTCCATAACGTTATGTATGCATCTTCCTTCTCCGCGCACTCACACACTAAATACACTGCCGGTGCAGGAATATTAACCTGCTGTCCATCGATTACGCCTTACGGCCTCACCTTAGGACCCGACTAACCCCAAGCCGACGAACGTGGCTATGGGAAACCTTGGGTTTACGGCGAACAGGATTCTCACCTGTTTTATCGCTACTCATGTCTGCATCCTCACTCGTCTACGCTCCACTGTCCCTTACAGTTCAGCTTCAGCGCATAGACGACGCTCTCCTACCACGTGTAAAACACGTCCGCGGCTTCGGTACTGGATTTAATCGCCAATCATTTTCGGCGCAGAATCGCTCGATGAGTCAGCTGTTACGCTATGTTTAAATGGTGGCTGCTTCTAAGCCAACATCCTCACTGTCTATGCAATTCCACATCCTTTCCACTTAATCCAGTTTGGGCACCTTAGCCGGCGATCTGGGTTGTTTCCCTTTCGACCATGAATGTTATCACCCATAGTCTGACTGCCAGTACGGAGTTCGAGTATTCGGAGTTTAATTGGTTTTGGTACCCGGGTATGGGCCCTAAGCCATTCAGTGCTCTACCCCTCGAATCCTTGCCTGACGCTAGCCCTAAAGCTATTTCGGAGAGAACCAGCTATCACGGGGTTTGATTAGCCTTTCACTCCCAGCCACAGCTCATCCGAGCACTTTTCAACGTACACCGGTTCGGTCCTCCACTTAGTGTTACCTAAGCTTCAACCTGGCCATGGCTAGATCACCTCCGCTTCGGGTCTATTGCTTGCGACTAATTCGCGCTTGTCACACTCGCTTTCGCTTCGCCTCCGTACCAAAAGCACTTAGGCTTGCCACAAACAATAACTCGCAGACTCATTATGCAAAAGGCACGCCGTCACCATCCGAAGATGGCTCCGACACCTTGTAGGCACGTGGTTTCAGGTACTTTTCACTCCCCTCCCGGGGTGCTTTTCGCCTTTCCCTCACGGTACTAGTTCACTATCGGTTGCTAGGTAGTATTTAGACTTACGCCATGGTTGGCGCGTGTTCACACAGGGTTCCACTTATCCCGTGCTACTCTGGAAACACTAGGATTACCGCTCCGCCGTATACAGGGCTTTCACCTTCTTTGGCCACGCTTTCCAGCAGTGTTAATCTTTGGATTGGGTCTCCATATCGTGTCCCGAACCCCGGATCAGCAAGCTGATCTGGTTTGGTCTGTTCCGCTTTCGCTCGCCACTACTTACGGAATCGCATTCGCTTTCTTTTCCTCCGCTTACTGAGATGTTTCACTTCAGCGGGTATCGCTCTATCCGGTCTATGAATTCAACCGGAAGTAACTGGGTTTGGCCCAGCTGGGTTTCCCCATTCGGAGATCCTTGGGTATAATGACTGCTTCCGTCTTCCCAAGGCTTATCGCAGGTAACCACGTCCTTCATCGCCTCCTAGCACCAAGGCATTCACCTCGTGCCCTTAGTAGCTTATCAAATATTAATGTATCACCAATAAATTGTACTTATTGGCGCCGACAAAGTTGCATGATAATTATCACTTATCCATGCAAGGATTTCAAAGAACCATGGCGCAATCGCATAAATCGATAAACCGCGCCAAAAGTCGTTACAGTTCCGGATGGTGGGCCTGACAGGACTCGAACCTGTGACCCCGCGCTTATCAAGCGCGTGCTCTAACCAGCTGAGCTACAAGCCCAAAAAATGGTGGAGCTGAGGAGACTCGAACTCCTGACATCCTGCTTGCAAAGCAGGCGCTCTACCAGCTGAGCTACAGCCCCAAAAGTCTCGAGCTTTTTTGCTCGCCTCCACTTTATCCGAACCTGTCAAAGAACGATTTATTTCGTTCGTTAAAAACTGAATTGTGCAACAGCATCCACCAATCATTCCAGCAAGCTGGAATGTTCGACCGTACCGGAATCCACGCTGATTTCGTTTTACCGAGGTCAGCTGGAACCAGTTCTCCCTAGAAAGGAGGTGATCCAGCCGCAGGTTCCCCTACGGCTACCTTGTTACGACTTCATCCCAATCACCAAGTTCACCTTCGACCACGTAATCGCAGGCTTCGGGTGCCCCCGGCTTTCATGATGTGACGGGCGGTGTGTACAAGGCCTGGGAACGTATTCACGGCGTCGTAGCTGATACGCCGTTACTAGCGATTCCGACTTCATGGAGTCGAGTTGCAGACTCCAATCCGAACTGGGCCCGGCTTTGGGGATTTGCTTCATCTCGCGATTTCGCTTCCCATTGTACCGGGCATTGTAGCACGTGTGCAGCCCTGGGCGTAAGGGCCATACTGACTTGACGTCATCCCCACCTTCCTCCCCATTGAAATGGGGCAGTCTGTCCAGAGTGCTGGAGAAACGAGTTCTCCGTGGCAACAGGACATAGGGGTTGCGCTCGTTGCGGGACTTAACCCAACATCTCACGACACGAGCTGACGACAGCCATGCAGCACCTGTGATAGTCCAGCCGAACTGACGTCTCCCTTTCAGGAGACTACGACTAACATGTCAAGCCCAGGTAAGGTTCTTCGCGTTGCATCGAATTAAGCCACATGCTCCACCGCTTGTGCAGGCCCCCGTCAATTTCTTTGAGTTTTAATCTTGCGACCGTACTCCCCAGGCGGTGCACTTAACGCGTTAGCTTCGCCACAGGCGGGGTCGAATCCGCCTACAGCAAGTGCACACCGTTTACTGCTAGGACTACAAGGGTATCTAATCCTTTTCGCTACCCTAGCCTTCGTACCTCAGCGTCAGGAATTGTCCAGAGACTCGCCTTCGCCACCGGTGTTCCTCCTGATATCTACGCATTTCACTGCTACACCAGGAATTCCAGTCTCCCCTCCAATCCTCTAGGGAAATAGTTTTCAACGCAATTTCCGGGTTGGGCCCGGGGCTTTCACGCCAAACTTATTTCTCCGCCTACGCACGCTTTACGCCCAGTGAATCCGAACAACGCTTGGGACCTCCGTATTACCGCGGCTGCTGGCACGGAGTTAGCCGTCCCTTCCTTTGATGCTAATATCAATTCCTACGTAAGTAGGACCTTACTCGCACCTGACAGGGGTTTACGACCCTAAGGCCTTCATCCCCCACGCGGCGTCGCACCATCAGACTTTCGTCCATTGTGAATGATTCTCGACTGCTGCCACCCGTAGGTGTATGGACCGTGTCTCAGTTCCATTGTGGCTGACCGTCCTCTCAGACCAGCTATCCGTCTTCGCCTTGGTAGGCTTTTACCCTACCAACAAGCTGATGGAACGCAGGCTCATCCCAAAGCGACCGAAGCCTTTAATCCGAAGATCACATCCGGTATTACCCTGACTTTCGCCAGGCTATTCCGAACTTTGGGGCAGATTCCTACGTGTTACTCACCCGTTCGCTGCTAATCCCGTCAGATATTGCTATCGTCAGTTCATCGCTCAACTTGCATGTCTTATCCACGCCGCCAGCGTTCGTTCTGAGCCAGAATCAAACTCTCCGTTTAAAAAACGTTAGATTTTGATCACTGATTAAACGCTAGTTACTATTGTTCTCTCAATGAGTTAAAACTCAAACTCTATTCCTCTAACACGAATAGAACTTGAGGGTTTCTGCTGTTACACAATTCAATTTTCAAAGAACACCCGGCACACAACCGGAACATTCATTCCGCCTTGAGAGACGAAAAAAGCGAACAACCACTTCCCTCAATAGGAAAGGGTTATTAGCTTTTCAAGAGGAACCTCGAAAGGTTCGTTGCGCTCAACGCGGCGCGCAGTTCACACCAACTCTAAAATCTCTGCAAGGGTTTTTTTGATTTTTTTTTGCCCTTGCTTAATTACCCCAGTTTTTCCGGCATCTTCTCCCAAAAATGGAATACTAAAAACAGGCAATTTGCTCAGGTAATCCCGCAAAACCTCAAAATTCGTGCGTTGCGAAGGGTCCATGCTAGCACCATTTATCGGATTCTGCAAACAAACGCCAAGTACCTCAGCTCCAATGCTTTGCAGGTATTCCACCGTTAACAAGGTGTGATTCAAAACACCTAATTCGTTCCTTGCAGCCACTAAAACAGGCATTTTCGTTGCCTTTAGGAAATCACCCCATGTTTGGCCGCGCTCATTTAAGGGCACCAAAACGCCTCCTGCCCCTTCCACCAGCAACTGATCACATTCCTTTCCAGCCAAAGAAACCGCCGCCTTCAGGGCCTTTACTTCCACTTTGCGGCCACTACGCCGTGCCGCCACCGCCGGTGTGGCCGGTGTTTTATAATAAAATGGATTCATTAAATCCATGTGCACCCTACCCGGTTGAAGTGACTGCAATAAACGCACATCATCCCGAGGCCCTGTGCACACAGGTTTCATCGCCAATGTGTCCACTCCACTCTCTCGGAGGTGATGCAGCAACAGTGCCGTGAGAATGGTTTTCCCTGCACCAGTATTGGTGCCGGTGATGAAGAAGGAGCGCGCCCTCATTCCCAATAGGTATAGAGAATTTTTATATCCTTGGGATCTTTGCGCTGCAGCACAGCCACCAAAGTTCGCTGTTGCTTGCGCACCTCAGCCGTGACGCGAACCTCAAAAGTGGAGCTGCGCACCGACATAAAACGCGCTGCATTCGCAGCCGCCTCCCGGGAAAAGCCCGGGACTTGTTGCAATTGCTGTACGTTGTCAAACGGCTCATCATCCTCCGTTCCGTCGAGACCATCCAATCCCACGCGCATGTTCACTATTGACGCCGCAGTAACCGCCGGATCCCCTGGGAGCGGCACCAATTGTAATACCTCTTCGTTGGCAGTGTTTATATTGATGTAACCCAACGAAATCGGTGTAAACAAATCCACTAGGGCATAAGCGTAATTAAGCGACTCCTCTCCTTCATCGACTAAAGTGGGTTCTGCACCTGCCGCCAGTGAATTCTCAGCGGTACCCCAATACATTTCCGGCGTGATGTCTTTGATAAGCAACAGTTCCCGCAGGTCATCAATAAGTGCGTTTTTGGCCACATACCCTAGTGGCTCATAGTATTCACTTTCAGCCCCATTCACCGATACATTATCATCCTGATCACACCAGTCGATGATGGCATCGGTGAGGTAAGGAATCAGCGATGCGTCTACCCCCATCATTCCAAAGGCCTGCTCAAATGGATAGCGCCCCATCGACCGTCCCGCAGCTCGGTTGATATTGAACTTCCGTTCTAAATCGACAATCTCTACTGAGCAACGCCAGCTTTGAATCTCCTGCTCTTCATCTGGTGTAGGATTGGGGTACAGCAAACCAATAACCGTACCAGGCGCCCAACCGCTATTGGTCATATTGAGGGTGTCGTGAAAGAGGTTTAAACCATTGGTCACACCCGGTCCTCCCGCCCATTTCTGGTTCAACGAATCATAAGGTGTTTGAGTATCGGCCATTTGCTGGCTCAGCACATATTTGGCGTACTCAACTCCCGAACGACAAAGCCAATCCACATCTGATTCTGCATCGGAATTACGGGCTAAAATTGCCTCGACCTGCATATTGGTCGTAAAGGCTGCAGCCAAAACAGACAGCACAATCACGAAGCCGAGCACGACCAACAGCGCCACCCCCCTTTTCTTCTTATCGGGGGATATTGATCCCTCTTTTGAATGAATTTGGATCTGCACTATTTTAGCGCTGTCGTTTATAACGGCTGATACCCCAAAGAACCATCATCTTTAATAACCCAAACGTTGCCTGATGGTGGATTAGGAAGAGATGTCAGATAACCTTCAGCCACTAATGTGGCAACACTGGGAGGAGATGAACCGCCGTTTAAAGCCGCGTAATCTATAATTGCGTCATTAATCGTTGTGTAACCAGGAATCGTAGCATTACCTGATTTCCAGCTAGTGCTCGGAGCCGGACCGCTTCCTGTACCGCTTCCTGTACCGCTTCCTGTACCGCTTCCTGTACCGCTTCCCGCACCGCTTCCTGCACCGCTTCCTGCCCTGGGGCCACTGGGACCACCTTTTCCTGTTCCTGAACCACGTCCCTTACCGCTAGCCCTTTCCCTCATCCTTTTAGCCCACTCAGCTTTTTGGGCGTCAGTATACCGACTTCTACCATCTTTCCCATCACGTCCACTTTGTTCTGCCTGTTTTTTGCGCCACGCTGCAATTTGCTCTGCTGTAGGCCTTTTCCTGGAACTAGTTCTAGAGTCACCTTTCCCCCCACGCGAACCGCCACCCCTAGCCTGAGGCAGAGGCGGATTCTGCATGGCCTGAGTGATACTCTCAGAGAAGACAATAATTTCGCGTTTTTGGATTTCCTCAATTCTTGCCGCCTCACCATCGGCTCTTTTGAAGGCCAATTCAAACTTTAGGCGAGAAGGCACTGAATTGGTTTCAGTCCATTCACTCACCCACTCGTTGTTAATTGTACTCCAAAACACAAAGAAAAATGTGTCTAGATTCGGCCCCAGAACCCAGCGCTTGGGTTCCTGAATATCCTGCGTGTTGATCGGCTGCATGAGCGCCTCTTGATACATGACAAGCGATCGGCCCAAATCTTCATCATCCTCAACCTGAAAGGTAATTCGACGTAACCGCTGTGAGCCAAACTCTTTGTTACCTAAAAAACCGGGAGGAACCCGCGACACAAAGCTAATGCTGGGGTATTCGAAAATCGTAGTGTCCGCCAGAAAGGAATACTGCTCTTTGCTTTGCTCATAATACACCAAGCCGCTCAGCGAGTCTTCGATGGTTTTGAGAGCGATTCTTTGCCGTTGAACTTCAACCGAAGCTTCGGCTCCTGCCACCGTGGAACGGGCCACCGAAAAGAAGACTCCGTAAACCATGGCCAACACGATCGACAAGATAGCAATCGAAACGATCGTTTCCACCAACGTAAAAGCTGACTGTTTTTTCTTCATTTCAACTATCTCCCACCCGACCCTGCCCCACTTCCCTGAGCCCCCCCCATTTCAACTTCAGCGACGTCCGGCCTGAACATTAGAAAACGTATCTGATATTCAGCAAGATCGCCACCCCCAACTTGCTCCTCAACCGTCACGATGGCCTGATACAAGCCGTTGGTAGCATCTAAACTCATTATATCCCTTTGCCAACGTGCATCCGGATAAAGGGTGAATTCACCACCTCCATTACCCCCAAAATCCTCATCCATCGGCTCACTCAGCCCGGTTGCCAGCGTGCCGTCGGGTTCAGGCAACTCCACCAAGGTCTTCGCGGCCAGAGCACCCAAGTCCGGGCGCTGCTGCTGCATCACTCGCACCAACTGAAGTCCTTGTCCCACTAATTGAAGAATGGCGAAAATTGCCACCACAAAGATACCCACCGCAATCAATACTTCAGCTAAGGTGAAAGCCATAATGTCCTTTTTATGAGCCTCCATTATCTCGTATCCTCGTTAATGACAGTAGGCTGACCGGTCACCGGATCCAGACTTAGAATGTAGGCTTCGCTCCCATCCGTTACCCGTAAATCCACAGGCTCTGCCGTTCCATTTGGATAAAACCTCAACTCCAATTGACCTATGAAATCTTCATCAATTGGCTCGATGATCTGGAGGTCCGCTTGCAATTCCACGCGTTCCAACACTTCACCTTGTTCCACTAAATTTGCTTCCATGCCAGTCTCTGGATCAACCCCCATTACCGAACGCGCCACTGTGCGAAGGGTCACGAATTCCTCCGCATCGTTAAGCACCAGCTCTAATGTCCGCTTATTTATGATCGCGTCACTGCGTGCCTGTCGGCACATTCCCTCAACATCACTAATAGCCTGTTCCAAAGGTGCCTTTTTCAGAAAAGCCCGAAAAGCAGGGATACTAATCCCAATAATTACGCCCATGACCGCCACCACCACCATCAGTTCAACCAATGTAAACGCACGTTTCATCGGCCAATAGCGGAGGTAATTTTGAACATCGCCTGCAACACGCCTACCAACATAAAGCCCACCACCCCGGCGATAAAGACAATCAGGATTGGCTCGATCAGGGTTGTTACAACGCGCAGGTTGGTTGTCAGTTCGTTATCGTACGTTTCGGCCAAATTTTCCAAAGCCGACGGCACATCGCCCGTTTGCTCACCGATGTGAATCAAGTCCACCATCAACTTGGGAAACACCCCGCTCCGAGCCAAAGGTTGTGCCAGTGTCTTACCATCAGTTACCCCCTCACGTGTGCGAGCAATCGCGTCCTGCAAAACGACATTTTGCACGACACTCTCGGTTATTTTTAGGGCCGTTAGCACTGGCACACCGTTGCGCAAAAGCGCCCCGAGAGTTCGGGTAAACTGCCCAAACATAGTAGGTCGCACGATCTTTTTAACCAACGGCGCTTCCAGCAACCAACCGTGCAGACGCTCCCTACCCACTGCGGTACTAAAGTAACCATTCACAAAAACTATTAGTAAAATTCCTGCAATCAATACACCCCACCACCAATTAGCAAAAAAATCGCTCATGCTTTGGAGTATTTGTGTGGATAATGGTAGAGATACTTTCATGCCATCAAAGATTTTCATGAACTTTGGCAAAATGTAGCTCATGAAAACAAAGATCAGCACTAGACCAAGCACGACTACAAACGCCGGGTACACCAAGGCAGATGTCACCTTTGCGCGCACTTCAGCAAACCGTTCGTAGTGTTCGGCTAACCGAAGCAAAACCTCCACCAACGAACCGCCGCTCTCGCCGGCCTTAATCATGTTGACGTACATCTCAGGGAAAATCCCAGGATGTTTTGCCAGAGACGCTGAGAGGTTGTGTCCTTCGCGCACGTCATGCAGCAATTGCTCACTCACCGCGGCGGACACTCCGCTACCCTCAAGACTAATCATGCTGCTCAAGGCTGAAGTCAGCGGCATGCCCGCTTTCAGTAAATTCGCCAATTGCCGCGTGTAATTAGCCAGCTCCTGTAGCTTGGGCTTGGCATGACTGCGCCGGCGCGGGGCTTCCTCGTTAAACAACACCTTCGTGGGCGCGGCCTTCACTTCTCCGCCGCCGCCAGTAATGGAAACAGGAAATAATCCCTGCGCCGAAATCTGTGTCATCGCCCCGTTTCGGTCGGATGCCTCCACCGTGCCTTGCAACTGTCGACCGTCCGCATGGCGGGCTGTGTATTCAAAAACTGGCATTACTTCATAATTTCTGCGGGATTCAAGCTTCCACGCCGATAACCAGCGCCATCTACTTCCACTTCCATGTACCCAATCTGGTTAAAAGACGCTTTTACCTGCTGAAAGGTTTCGCTCGACTGCAAGCGGCCAACTTCGCGGGGGATCACCTCAATGCGTGCCAGCGGGCCCCTTTCATGATGCCGCACGCGTACTTCGCTAAAACCCAAGTCGCGCAAGGCATTTTCCGCCAGCTCAATCATGCCCACCTTTTCCGGGGTCACACGTTCCCCATAGGGAATGCGCGAGCTCAGGCAGGGCATGGCCGGTTTATCGGCCGTGGGCAAACCAAGCGCGCGTGAAACTTCCCGCACATCCGTCTTGGAAAAACCCGCCTCACGCAAGGGCGCCCGCACCTCAAATTCGCCGGCGGCCTGCGCGCCCGGCCGCCAATCGCCCGCGTCGCTCACATTTTCACCATACGCCAGTACGCGAAAATCGCGCTGAGCGGCGATGGCTTCCATGTGCGTGAACAGCTCGTGTTTGCAGAAATAACATCGGTTAACCGGATTATTATGATAATCAGGATTCTCGAATTCCCCCGTGCCCACGATCTCCAAGGGAAACTCAAACTCCGCGGCCAGTGCTTTGGCTTCGGTCAATTCCCGCCGCGGCAGGCTAGGCGAATCTGCAATCACCGCCAACATTTGACGGCCCAATTCCTCGTGCGCCACGTGCGCGAGCAGCACCGAATCCACCCCGCCCGAATACGCGATGAGGCACGATTCGTACTCGCGCAGCACGGTCCGCAATGTGTTGAGTTTGGACAAAGCAAATGAACCAGCCCCACCGGCTCGCCCCCCTTTCCTCCCTAATTCAGGGTAAATTGCCCGGAATGTCGAGCCGAACTTACCCTCTAGAGCGCCCATCCTGCGCGATACTGGTGGCGAATCAGGCGATCGGCATCCGGCACCCCTTTCACCTTCATAGCCTTCCAATCCCAATCCAGTTTCACATTGCCCAACCGATGAGACACAATCCCCAGCAACGGACATTCACTGAGCGGCCCGGCATAGCTGAAATCACTGCCGCAGCGACCGCCATCGCGGCAGGTTTTCACCCATTCAGCATGGTGACCGATGGATTCAGGAATGCTCTTAGGCGGCGGCTGGAATCCCTTGAACTGATCCTCCGGCATTAGCCGGTGCGAACCGTAATTGGAAAATAATTTTCCTTTCTCACCCACAAACATAACGCCGCTCTTCCATTGCTTACGCTGGGCTTCCGTGAGGATCTCCGGGCGTTCGCGCCCCTGATACCACACGAGCTTCACCGGCGGCTGCTTGCCGCGCGCGGGATAGGTGTACTCCACCCGCATCGATTCGGTAACGCGCTCGGGCCTCGCCTTACCGACCTGCGAATGAATCGTCAGCGGATGTTTCAGATCCAGCGCCCAATGCGCCAGATCGGCATAGTGACACCAGAAATCCGACAGGGTGCCTCCCCCGAATTCCCAAAAATGGCGCCAATGAAATGGCGCGTACTCCTTGCGGAACGGACGATACGCCAGGGGCCCCAGCCACAAGTCGTAATCCAAATCCTTCGGGATCGGCGCATCGGTCTCGGATAACCCGATGTTTCCATATTGCGCCCCGGCCCATACATGCACCTCGCGCACGCCCCCAATCGCGCCGCTTTGCACCAGCTCCACCACGCGCCGGTAATTGCTGCCCGAATGAATTTGGTTTCCCATCTGGGTCACGCGCTTATGCTTGGCGGCCGCCTCGGTCAGGGCACGCACTTCGGTGACCGTATGTGCCAAAGGCTTTTCGCAATACAAATGGCGGCCACTCTTTAAGGCGCTCACGCCCACGATTGCATGCGTGTGATCCGGCGTGCTGCAAACTACCGCATCCAAATCCTTTTGATCCAGCATCCGCCGAAAATCCCGAAAACGCTTAGCGTCAGGATATTGTTTGCCGGCGGCGGTGAGATTTTTCAGGTCCACATCGCACAGGGCCGCGATGTGGGATTCTTTTACCGCGGCGACCCCGCGCAAATTACTACCGCCCCGACCGGCAACACCCACGACTCCGATGTTAAGTTTTTCATTAGCCCCAAGCACTTTCCCCACATAAGGGAACGCCATGGCGGCGCCGGTGACTTGAAGAAAGGAGCGGCGGTTTGTTGGTTTCATTTGATCTCTCGCAGGTAAATGTTCCGGAAAGCCAGCGGACTGCCGTGGGCCTGCAATTCAATCGGCCCCTGCCCCGGCAATGGCTTACCCTCTTGCCAGTAGTTTTCCAATGGCGTGTTTTTCACGACGAGTCGCCCGTTTAAATAGACGTGCACGCGGTCTTCGATCATCAAAATTCTGAAGCGATTCCAGTCCCCAGTAATTCGGTCGGCCTTGACCAAGGGTTCATTGAGCGCCTTCTTGTTATTGAACAGCGCCCCGCTCCCCGAGGCTGCCACCGGATTATCATCACCGCGCGGATCCCAAATCTGCACCTGCGGTTGGCCGCGCAAATACACGCCGCTGTCGCCCTTGGGGCCAATCTTCCAATCCAGCCACAGTTCGTAATTCGCATAATCCTCGCGCACTGTGCTCAAGCTGTCGCCCTTTCCATCAAAACGCAGCTCGCCATCGACCACGCGCCAATGGGCGAGCATCTTCTGGTCCGCTGCCGATTGCTGCAGCACACGATCATCGGCTGCGAGGGCGGCGCGCTTGGTGGGATCGTTATTCGGCTTGGCCAGCAAGCCCTGCCAATTTGCCAAGGTTGCCCCGTCAAACAACGGCTCAAATCCTTCGGGGGGTTTGTTGTTCAACTGCACCTTCGCCACGGGCTTGATGCGAATGTTCCGAAAATACACTTCGTCGTTATGGCCCAAAAATCCGATGTGGCCACTCTCACGCAAGAGCCCCGGATGCTTCAGCAAAATCGCCGGATCCTTGATGTCGTTCAAATCCACATCCTGAATTACACGCCCATTGAGTCGCACGGTCACTCGACGGCCTATCACTGTCACTTCCTGTTCGTTCCATTCGCCGACCGGCCGGTGCGCATTCAATACGCTCGGGGCCGCCACGTTGTATAACGCGCCATGAAACTGCACTGGCTTCAGCTCTCTGCCATACCGTTCCTCTGCGTTGGCGTTATCAAGAATCTGCAACTCCATGCCTTCTAAGGCCAGTGCCTTGCCCTGCATGGGCGTGCGAATGGCCAACCCGTTGTTGGCACCCCAGGTCAGCTTAAACTGAAATCGCAAAATAAAATCCGCATATTCCTCTTCGAAAAACAACGCACCGCCGCCGCCTTTGGGGCAGTAGATCACTGGCGAAGTCACGCCGTCTTCCACAAGGTTGGTGACCGCAAAGCCGCCGCCCTTGGGATTGATCATCGTCCAACCCTTCAAAGATTGGCCATCGAACAGGCTGCGAAAACCCGTTTCATTCGGAGCCGCCGTCTGGCAACCAGTGATGGACAGTAGACAGACGGTCAAAATCAAGTAGATTGATCTCTGAACCCTTTGTGCAAGAACAACGAATTGCGTCAGTGGCATGCTTCGTTTGTAGCGAACCTGCCGACGGCGTCAAAGCTGAATTACCCCAAAAACACGCAACGTCCGCCGAACAACTTACGGGGATAAGGTTTGCCTAATACGCCAAAAACGTCACCATACCGCCAATGAAACGCCGCTTTTCGCTCACCATGATGCTGGCCCTCACGCTGGCACCACTCCACGCCGAACTCACCAAAGAGCAGTGCGGCCGCATCACCAAGACCGTCGGCCAAATCATCGGCCAAATTCATTACCGGCAAACGCAGCTGAATGATGAGATCTCCAAACATCACCTGAAGAATTACCTCAACGCCCTCGACTTCGGCCACATGATTTTTTTGCAAAGCGATGTGGATTCCTTCGAGAAACTTTATGGCACGCGACTGGACGACCAAGTGCGTTTCGGAAGCCTGCGCCCGGCCCATCAAATTTTCCAGCGCTACCTCGAACGCCTCGCCGAACGGCAGAAAACAGTCACAACACTGCTGGAGAAACCGATGGATTTCTCGAAAAAAGAATCCTTCAACCCCGTGCGCGACGAATTGCCTTGGCCCAAAACAGCCGACGAAGCTAACGAACTCTGGCGCAAGCGCGTCAAGTTTGAGCTGCTTGCCGACCGACTCACCTACGCCAAGGCTGGCGAAAAGCCTGATCCCAAAAAAGTGGAGGAATCTACCGGCAAAATCCAGCGCCGCTACGATCGGCTTTTGAAGACCATGAAGGCTTACGAGGAAGGTGAAATCTTGGAGCTTTACCTCAGCTCACTCACTCGTGCCTACGATCCCCACTCCGATTACATGAGCCCGCACGAGACTGAGAATTTCAAAATCAACAGCATCGACATGCAGCTCACCGGCATTGGAGCCGTACTCCAAGCAGATGACGGCTACACCAAGATCGTCCGAATCATGCCCGGTGGCCCCGCCAACCGCAGCAAACTCATCAAAGCTAATGACCGCATCATCGCTGTGCAAAATCCCGGCGACAAAGAGGCCACCGATATCTTGGATATGAAGCTCGATAAAGTTGTGTCCCTCATTCGCGGCAAAAAAGGGTCCGTCGTGAAACTCACCATCATCCCCGCCGGCACCGATGAACGCAAAGTCATTAGCATCACACGCGACGTCGTGAAGCTCGAGGATCAACTCGCCAAAGGCTACATCATCGAACGTCAACGTGATGGCAAACGCGAAAAACTTGGCATCATCAAACTACCAGGCTTTTACGACAAATGCTCTAGCCACTGCCGGATTTTGCTCGAGCGATTCAACAAAGAGAAAGTCGACGGCGTCGTTCTAGATCTAAGACACAACGGAGGCGGCATCCTTCAGGAAGCAGTAAACCTCGCCGGCCTGTTCATCACCCGCGGGCCAGTTGTTCAGATTAAAGACTACCGCGGCCGCCAACGCGTCATGAGCGACGTCAACATAAACGTCACCTACAATGGACCATTGGTCGTCGCTGTCAGTCATATGAGCGCCTCAGCCTCCGAGATTGTCGCCGCTGCCCTTCAAGATCACGGACGCGCCGTCATCGTCGGCAGCAAAGCCACCCACGGCAAAGGCACAGTGCAACAATTACTTCCGCTCAACCGCTCCTTCATCGCCAACCTCGCTGAAGACTCCGGACAGTTGAAATTCACCATCTCAAAATTCTACCGTATCAACGGTGCCACCACCCAACGCGATGGCGTGGCTGCCGACATTGTCCTGCC
>Ga0208624_1000215_pt1 | contig 29924 bp, 26 predicted proteins | sample Knorr_S23_td_DCM_FD_185607 | JGI IMG/M metagenome (GOLD analysis project Ga0208624, IMG submission 185607) | Marine microbial communities from Southern Atlantic Ocean transect - Knorr_S23_td_DCM_ad_71m_LV_A (SPAdes) (version 2) | ecosystem: Environmental > Aquatic > Marine > Oceanic | place... | reverse complement strand
CTACCGAATGCATCAAAACTGTTTCTCTCCATGTTGGTCCCGGACGAGCCAATCCTCGTAAATATATTGGCGCCTCCATATGCACAAACGGCAGTGGCACAAATTCAGTTATTCCTTTTGTTTTTTTCTGCAAATCACGTATTTGCATTAAATGTTTAGCCCAATTAGTAGGTGTATCTATATGTCCAAACATAATAGTCGATGTCGTTTTCAATCCGACATTATGGGCAGTCGCTACGATATCTAACCATTGCTTGGTATTGAGCTTATCTGGGCACAAAATTTTTCTAACATCATCATCTAAAACTTCAGCCGCAGTACCAGGCAGACTACCTAGTCCAGCATCGCGCAGCATACCTAAAAAACTGTCCAGAGATACGCCTAACGTTGTTGCTCCTTGATAAACTTCAAGGGGAGAAAAAGCATGAATATGCATATCAGGAATGGCATTTTTTATTTCTTTGGTAATAGTTAGGTATGTATTTCCATCATAGTCAGGATGGATACCCCCTTGAAGACAAACTTCCGTTGCTCCCCTTTCCCAAGCCTCTTCAGCTCTTCTAACTATTTCTTCTATTACAAGATCATATGGTTTGCCTCGAAGATTTTCTGCAGTTTTTCCCTTTGAGAACGCACAAAATGTACAACCAAAGTAGCAAACGTTTGTGTAATTTATATTTCGATTAACCGCGTATTTAACCTCATCCCCAACTACCTTCTGCCTGAGCTCATTGGCGGCATGTGAAACTTCTTGAAAATCAAGATTGCGCGCAGAAAACAGCCGAACGATTTGCTGTTCATTCAATGGCTCACCAGCGACTGCCCGGTTCAGAATATGATCTAGGTCACTATCACAACTTAAGTCACTATTGATATTTAGATTAGGCAGTGCAGAACAGTATGTTTCCGCTATCCCGGGAGCCCACTCATCCGTCCGCGCCATTCCCTCACTATCTGCTAGCTTCAATGCAACTGGCCCTAATGATTTGTCTAACCATACTTTAAAGTCTTTTAAATATTGAGGGTAGATTGATAAACGCTCTACAAGTACCTTTCCTTCTTTAGCAGTGTCCGTTTCTAAATTATCCAAGTGCGGCCACGGTGCTTCGGGATTAACGTGATCGGGAGTTATTGGGGAAACCCCACCCCAATCATTTATTCCTGCTTTGACCAAATGGCGTGCATCCCCGTAAGAAAGGTTTGGTGGCGCCTGAATTGACATACTTGTTCCAAATATCAAACGAGCTAATGCTATTGTCCACTGGAGATCCTCTAGACCAGGCTCGGCAGCATTAGCCATTAAAGTTCCCTCTTTAGCACGAAAATTTTGGATTATAATTTCTTGAATGTGACCGTAACGATCATGGCACTCCCTTAACGCTAAAAGTGTCTCAACTCTTTCAATTCTTGTCTCGCCGATTCCTATTAGCAAACCAGTGGTGAATGGCACCTTTTGACGTCCTGCTTCCTCAATTGTCGCAAGCCTTACTTGGGGATTTTTGTCCGGCGAACCATAGTGACACATGCCTTTTTTCGTAAGTCGTTCAGAGGAACTCTCCAGCATTATGCCCATACTGGCCGATACAGTCTTTAACTCAGTAATTTCCGCGGCAGACATAACGCCAGGATTTAGATGCGGCAATAAACCCGTTTCCTTAAATACCAAGGCAGCCATTTCTTTCAGATACTCTAATGTCGTTTTGCACCCCAGCTTTTCTAACTCTTTTCGCGCCACTTCATATCGAAGCTCTGGCTTGTCGCCCAGCGTAAATAAAGCCTCTTTACAGCCAGCTCGTTTACCTTGGATAGCTATTTCGAGAACCTCGTCCGGAGAAAGAAAAGCCTTTTGTAAATTTCTTGGTGGCTGGGAAAATGTACAGTAGTGGCAAACATCCCTGCAAAGCTGCGTTAGCGGTATAAAAACTTTCTTAGAATAAGTAATATTTCTTCCATAGCCTTGATCTCGCACTTTTTCAGCCAACTCCAGTAGACCAAACAAGTCCTCGGTCTCCGCAAAGGAAAAAGCGTCAATCGAACTCAGTCGATCTCCTTTCAGCCAGTCAAATTCTTTATCCAAACTAAGTCCCTCTACATTCAAACCTAGTGATATTTTTTTAACCTAGCAGACTTGCTGCGATGCCGTTTCTCTTAAGAAACTCATAGGATTTGGTGCTACTAGCAGTTCCACAAAAATCTTTAAGGTCCTCAGGGCTATCAATATCGAAAGCTAAACCGTCGCTATCTATCACTTCTACATTAGAACAGCACTTTTCTGCCAATTCAAGGTGCCTAGAATAACTTAATTTCCCAAATTGTGTTTTAATTAGCGTTGGAGGTGCCAAAAGTAAGGCGTTAGTGCCTTCCCTATCTCGGTCAGGAGCTATTCTAATCCCATTTTTTGGAGCATCGTTAATAAAATTCTCAATTTCTTCAGTCGTGATTAACGGAATATCACCGGGTAAAATTACTATCGCATCACTATTTGCGATACGCTTATCTCTCAAGGCAAAACTTATGGCTTCATTATAGCCATTGTTGAATTTCTCCTGAATAATAAAGGTACCTGACTTTGGGGAAAGTTGTTTGTCGCCCACCAAAAAAACCTTCTCTATTTTTGGGTTTTTTAATATTACCTCCACAACATCACTGAGCATTAAGTCAGCGAGCATTCGGCGCTCATTCCGCGATAAGACATCGGCCAACCTACTTTTAGCGGTGTCTAGGTTTTTTACTGGCACTAAGGCTGAAATTTTCATTTTCCAGCCAAATAATCTATATACTCGATACAATCTGTCGCGAGACCTATTTTATCATCTAAAGTAGACATTACCGTTTTAGTCACAAAGGGCTTTATCCCAAGGCTCTCTATCTGACTTGCCTGGTCGCGATCTACTTCGTCAATTACTATTCCGTCAATTAGACCAAGATAATGCCGCGCCACTTCGGTCGCTGTTGAAGGTATACCCAACTCTGACATCATTTTTGCAGCAGGCCCCTTGATTGCAATACCGCCCACTATTGGAGAAACTGCCAACTTTACATGGCACGAACCTATAAAAGTTTCTCTCAGTTTTGGGATCCCGAGGATTGGATCAATGCTTACAAACGGATTGGACGGGGCAATCAATAACGCTCTTTGCTTTTCTGCATTAAACCTATTTATACCTTCGGCTGGCCTCGCTTTATCCAGCCCCTCAAATTTAAAGCCGTTTACTTTTGGATTGCACTTATCTCTTACAAAGTAATGTTGAAACGCTAGAGGACCGTCATCGGTTAAAATCATCGTGGCAACAGAGCTATCCGCCATCGGAACTATATCTATTTTCACACCAAGTGCCGCGGATAACTTTTTAGTCACCTGGCTCAGACTAACACCCGCTTTTAGTTCCTTTGTTCTCTCTACGTGCATGGCCAAATCCTTATCGCCCAAATTAAACCATGTCTCACCGCCAAGATCTCTTACAGCGCCCAGAAAATTCCAACTCTCGTCTTTTAGCCCCCACCCCCTCTTCTCATCCACCATGCCTGCCAGAGTATAGACTAATGTGTCGATATCCGGCGAAATATGGAGGCCTAAATGAACAAAATCGTCCCCTGTATTAGCAACAACTATAAATTCTTTAGGATCTAAGATTTCCGACATTCCGAGGACTAATTTTGCCCCCCCAACGCCGCCGGATAAAATACAAACTTTTCCATCACTGGTCATGACGTAATATCCATTTACCTGAACATATCCATCTTTTTGTCCCGTATTAGTGCAGAGGCGTTTTGGTGTGGCGCGTCAGAATTGAACCCCCTTACAATGACGACTGGAAGTTTTTCGGATGCTTGCCCTTGTAATAAAGATGCAGCTGAGGCAAGTTCATCGGCTACAGCCTGCTCGCTAACTAGCAATTCGCGACCAAAGATATCTTTCTCTCCTCTTAAATCTACGACAGCCGGCAGTCCTGCAACGCCTATAGCCAGACCCGTTGTGCCTACACGCCAGGCACGACCTACACTATCATTTATTATAACACCAATTGAAACGTTCAAGGTTTCCCTGATTTGAGTTTGGAGTTTTCTGCAAGTTTCGTCGGGATCTTCCGGCAGAAGTAGGACCTGCTCTTCGTCGCCTTCGTTTTCAATATTGGAGTGGTCTATCCCAGCATTTGCCATAATGATCCCAAGGTTTTGCTCCACTATTATGACGCCGGGCCTATGCCGAATAATCTCTCGTGATTCCCGTAACACTAATTCTATTTGCCTTGGGTCTTTATCTGTCTCAAGAGCTATTTTCAAGGCCTCTCTAGAAGGCTCAACATCATTCAAAGAAATGATACGGTTTTCGACTTTAGATACAATTTTCTGAGCGATGACGAGTATGTCACCATTTTGAAGTCTTTCACTGCTCTTAGAGATTGCCTTATTGATAATTTCAAAAAGATCATCTCCAGGTTTGACCAACGGAATACCCTTAACAGCGTAGAGAGTTAACGTTTGTTCCATTATTACAAGCGTTTTTTAACTAGCTGATCCTGGCGTGCCTGTAATTTTTAAGCCCGCACCATCAATCTTATAGCGATTATTCATGAAAATTAATGTAGATGTCATCGCTTCTGCTACGATTGAATTAGCAATGACGCCAGCATGCCAAGCTTTCATTCCTGCATCTGCCGCCAATTGAACAACAACTTCTCGGGCCGCCGGGTCATTTCCGCAAACAAGCACATCACAATCTATAGTGTGATCGAGGTCATCTAAGTGTGTGGCAGCAACGTTTTGAAACGCAGAAACCACCTTTACTTCATCACCTAAAAATTCTTGCGCCGCTTTTGCACAAGAACCACCATTAGGGACATGAACAGTGCGGACTTTTGGTGGAACTAAAGGAACCGTGACATCAATGAGAATTTTTCCTGTCAGTTCTTCCTTTATGAGTTCCAGACTTGGAATCTGATTAGAAAACGGAACAGTCAAGACGACTAAGTCAGCCTCCGACGCGGCAAGTTTATTTTCTTTGCCTACAATAGAATTGACATTAGCTTCTTCATTAAGTTTTTGCGCAGCGAGTTGAGCTTTAGCATTATCTCGTGAACCGACCACAACTTGATATCCTGACTTCGCCCAACGTTTTGCCAATCCGGCACCTAAAGCCCCAGAACCCCCGATAATACCTATTTTTTTTGGAACTGACGTCATTAATTAACTCCAACCATTACTTGTATTAAAATCGTATGCTTAGGATGCTTGTCTTCATCTAGTTCAAACCATCACCCTCGATACACCATCACTATATATATTTTATAAGTCAGAAAAAATGACTTTATCTTATCCTCAACGTAGTTTTCTTCTGGCTGTAAAGCTATTACTTTTATTTTCACCGAATGACTATATTAACTGACCGTAGCGATAATTTTTCCTAAGTGATCTAGCGTCTTAAGAACTTCACCTTGCCCCAATCCTGGCCATTGGACTCTGACTAAAAGATTGTCCACGCCAAAACTTTCCTTGTACTTCAATATTTCATCAACAACTTCTTGTTCATCACCAATAATAAAACGGTCCCTACAAAATTCTTCGAAAGTATCTGAAAGCGTGCGCTCTTTCTTTGTGTCCGTTTGCCCCCAAGTTGCATAGGACTCATATTTTGCAAGCAAAGGTTTCCTGGCGACTTCAAAAGCCTCTTGTTTTGTCCTTCCAATAGCTAATTCCCTAATAAGGGGCTGACCTTTAACCTTTTCGTTTCCTAATGTTTTTATTGTTTGTTCATAGGCATTGATCCGAATAGCTATATCATTAAATGCCATAGTAGGGGGAATGATCCATGGACACCCCAGTTTAGCAGCTCTTTTTACCGCGGAGATTACATCTCCCCCAATCCAGATTGGGGGACCGCTTGGCTGTTTAGGTTTGATGCTTGCCCCGAGCCCACTTATTGTAAAGTGATCACCACGATGTTCTACCTTATCTTCCGTCCACAACCTTCGAATAAGAGGCACAGCCTCTTCCAAGCGGCCCACCCTACTCTCAAAGTGAACGTTGAGTGCCTGAAATTCCTCCTTCCTATATCCTAATCCTACCCCCAATATATAATTCCCGTCCGTAATCCAATCTAGTGAAGCTGAATTCTCGGCTACAATGACGGGGTTCTGCATCGCTAGTAGCAAAATCGCTAAACCAAACGTCATGCCTTCTGCTTCAGCCGCCAGTCGCGCTACTAGAGGCTCTGCCTGTATCATTTGCAGCGGCTCAGAGAGAAAATGCTGCCCGACCATTATCGATGAAAATCCATTTTGTTTGGCTACTCTTGTTTGCTCACATAAATTTGAAATTTCGTTCTTTAGCTCAGCATCCGCTGGCCATTGTGTTGCCATAAATAAGCCCAAACGCATTTTCATCCTCCAAAACTAAGTTCCTATCAAGAATTCAAATATCTATCTATTTTTCAACTTCCTCATCTATTAATCTCTACGGGTTAGTGTCATAAGGTAACAATTACCATAACAGGAGGTGGGGAGTTATGAAATTAGGTTTAACTATCAGTAGCAATGGCAGTCGTTTTGACCTAGACGAAAACCTCATAACAGAGGCAGATAAGCTAGGCTTTCATTCACTTTGGACTTCGGAGTCCTGGGGGCATGATGCTGTGACACCCGCAGCTTGGGCACTGGCATTAACAAAAAATATTAAAGTTGGTACTGGCATCATCCAGATGACAACACGCACCCCAACCATGGTAGCTATGACGGCAATAACGCTAGCTCATTTATCTGGCGATCGCTTTATCCTTGGGCTCGGACCTTCAGGCCCTCAAGTAGTCGAAGGTTGGCATGGCGTTCCATATGGAAAACCTTTAACACGATTACGTGAATATGTTCAGATAATAAAACAAATCTTAGAACGCAAAAAACCGCTCGAGTTTGAGGGAGAACATTACCAATTTCCATTTAGAGGAGATGGTTCCACAGGCTTAGGAATTCCGTTAAAAAGTATTTTGCATGGCAATAGTGGCATGCAAATTGTGACCGGCGCAATTTCCCCTGCCGGTGTATCTGCAGCCGCCTCGTTAGTAGATGGTTTTATACCAATTTACATGGACCCCAGCAGATTTGACGTTTTTTCTGATCATATAGAAAAAGGTTTTCAAAAATCAGAACAAAAACGATCGCTCAATGAGTTTGCTGTTATGCCAATGTGCATTGTAAACATTGATGATGATATAGAAAAAGCCAGCCAGCCGGCGCGAGAAAATATTGCTTTTTATGTTGGAGGGATGGGAGCTAGGAACAAGAATTTTTATAATGACTATGCTAAAAGAATTGGTTTTGAAGACGCGGCAGTTAAGATACAGGATCTCTTTTTAGATGGAAAAAGAGCTGAGGCTTGCGCGGCAGTACCACAAGAGTTGGTTGATCAAGTCGCATTAGTGGGTTCCAAAGAACGTGTGGCCGATAAATTAGTTGAATGGAAAGAGGCCGCAAACAAACGACATGTTGACACGCTTATTGCTAGAACGAATAGTATAGACACAATACGGTTTTTAGCAGAACAAGTTCTTTAGACCCCGTCGGTTTTATAAAATAATTATATCGTTTATGGCAAACTCGTGATCTTTCGCTCTGCAAAAATGGCATCTAGTGTGTCGCTCAGAGCAGCAACTTATATGACGATAGCCATGACGTTCTTTGCCACAATGGGAATTTTCATTCGGCTGTCTTCTGAAACGCTGCATACGTTGGAAATTGTTTTTTTTCGAAATGCATTAGCACTTGTATTTTTTATTCCATTTATTGCAAAAAATGGTTTGACCATTTTCCGCAGCACTAAAAAGAAATTATATGGCGTGAGGGCATTAATTAATGTCTCCGGAATGGCTGCTGGCTTCACCGCGATTACAATGATACCTCTTGCCGAGGCAACAGCGCTAAGCTTTACCGCTCCACTTTTTGCCACTTTTGCTGCTGCCCTAGTACTTGGTGAAACTATTAGAATGCGCCGAATAATAGCGTTAACACTTGGTTTTTTGGGAATGCTTTTAATTTTGCAACCCGGCGTCAACGAAATTTCCACTGGATCGATACTCGCTTTAATTAATGCGCTAACGATCGCCATAACTGTTTTGATTGTCAAAAAACTTACTACTACGGAACGTCCAGAAATAATCGTGATTTACATGGCACTATTTCAGACGCCGCTTGCCCTAATTCCTGCTATATTTTTCTGGCATTGGCCCGACTTTATGACTTGGGTATGGCTTGTCGCACTAGCTACAGCTGGGACACTCGGCCACCTCCTTTACACAAAAGCCATACAGTTAGCAGAGGTTTCGCAAATGCAACCAATTGAATTTATTCGATTACCAATGGTTGCTGCGCTGGCTTTTTTCCTATTCGGAGAAGTACCAACATACTGGACTTGGCTTGGTGGCGCTATCATTTTTGCCGCAACAGCGTATGTCACACATCGTGAAGCAAAACTTTCCCAAAGCTAAACATTTATATATTACTATTTCACCTGAGTTATTACTTGCAAATACATGTTTTTAATTACTTTTTTCGAGCAACTTGTCTACTATCTCTTCAGACTCTCCTATATATGCTTCGGGATTAAGTAATTCCACAATTTCTTCTTCCTTTAAATGGTTGGAAACACGTTGATCGGACATGAGCGCCTCCTTAAAGGGTATTTCGTTCTCGAAAGAAGACATGGCGATCTCGTATACAACCTCATGCGCAGTCTGCTTGCCTATTTTTTCACCTAAGGCCAGCATTATTTTCTCCGATAATAAAAGTCCCCCAAGTAAATCTAGATTTTGCCGCATTCGAGTTGGGAAAACCTCAAGCTTTTCCAGAACTGTTCTCATTTTTGACAAAAGCGCACCTGAATAGATCATCATTTCTGGTACAGCTGCCAATTCAATTCTTAGCAGGGCAGAATATCTTTCATGCTCCTGAAACGCTGCGTCAGTTATAGCCACTTGCTGCGCTCTAATTAATCGCGACAAACCAATAGCCAATTCAACCGTGGCCGGATTTCGCTTATGCGGCATTGTGCTACTTCCAACCTTCCCGTGATGGTGCGGCTCGGCCACTTCGCCAAATTCAACTTGTTGCAGGGCATAGACTTCTCTCGCTATCTTGCCTAGGCTTGCAGCAACCTGTGTAAGGAGGTTGGCTAGTTCACAAATTCTATCCCTAGAAGAATGCCAACATATATTCGGAACCGTGAGCCCAAGGTATTGAAGCGCTTCACGTTGGGTTTCCTGACCTTTACCTCCAAAAGCGGCCATTGTGCCTACGGCACCGGTTATATTTCCCGATAAAATTCTTGGCTCTGCTTCACTTTGCCTTTCTAAATGCCTGTTAAGTTCATCAACCCAGACAGCACACTTGTATCCAAACGTTAATGGCAACGCTTGCTGTCCATGCGTCCTTCCAACCATCGGCGTCGATCGATATTTTTTAGCTAAGACCTTTAACGCGTCACGCGCTGCTTCTAAATCCCTCTTCAATAAAGGCCAGGCTTTTTTGATCTGCAGGATTAGCCCAGTATCCATGATATCTTGGGTTGTTGCTCCGTAATGTATAAACTCCCCAGCTCCGCCCTCGCAAATTTCTTCTAGAGCGCGAATAGCAGGCACGATGGGGTGCGCTGTTTCACTGATGCCCTTGCCAATTTTTTGCACATCAACATTCTCCACATATGCTTTTCTCGCGATTTCTTCGTATGCTTCTTTAGGTATTATGCCAAGTTTTGACTGTGCTTTCGCTAAAGCTACCTCTACGTCATACCAAGCTTGCACACGCATATTGTCATTAAAAATGTCCAGAAATTCTGGCGTGGAAAATGATGCCCCGTAGAGAAGAGACTCGCTTGCATGACTTGGCATAATTTACTCCAAAATACCTTAATTTATTGTGAATTTTTATCTGATTTTAAAAATGAGATCTTATCTTCATTGCCTCTTATTAAGCGAGAAATATTTGCAAAATGTCGAATAATAATGATCAGTGCTATGAAACAAGCTAACTCCGCATGTTGCTGATCGATAATTAAATATGCCGTTAAGGGACTGGCAACAAAAGATACAATAGCGGCTAGGGATGAGTACCTGAAGACAACGGCAGTAAAAAGCCAAATGACAATAAGTAGCAGGCCCATCAACGGGGAAAGCGCTAGAAAAATCCCTAATCCAGTAGCAACCCCCTTACCACCGCGGAACTTTAACCAAGCAGGAAAACAATGCCCTATTATTGCACCCGCAGCAGCCAAAACACCCATATCCGGGCCGAACTGAATGGCGATAAATGTCGCAAGAGTACCCTTTCCGCCATCAAGCAAAAGTGTTGCAATAGCCAAACTTTTCTTTCCAGTTCTTAAAACATTCGTCGCACCAATATTCCCGGATCCCACTGATCGTATATCTCCGAGGCCAGAAAACTTTACAAGAAGTAATCCAAAGGGGATGGATCCTATTAGATACCCTAATATAAAAGAAAAATAGAACGGCCACGTGTATTCGAAAGAGCCAAGTGGATCGGGCATTGCTAACCAACCTTTTTTGTTTTATCCGATAGGATTACTATCGAAAACTACTTTACCACTCCTGATAGTCTTCAGAACTCGTCCTTGGACCGGTCTTCCATCGAATGGGCTATTTTTACATTTGCTGTAGAAATTTTCTGCCTGTATACGTCCAGCCACTGACATATCAAATATAACAAAATCGGCATCTCGCCCCGCAATAAGCTCTCCAGCTTCTAAGCCCAGAATTTTTGACGGGTTAACGGTCACAGCTCCTAGGGCTTTCAAAAGTGAAACGGAGCCGTTATGAACGGCCTCCAATGTAACGCAAAGAAGGGTTTCGAGACCCACAACACCAAATGCAGCTTGATCGAACGGCAGTCTCTTTGAATCTTGATCGCGAGGGGTGTGGTCACTAGCAATTGCATCGATAGTGCCGTCCTCTATCCCTTCTAAAACAGCAATCCGATCGATCTCCGAACGTAACGGTGGTGAAACTTTAGCAAAAGTTCTATAATCTATGACGGCGTCCTCATTTAGAGCGAAATAGTGAGGAGCAGTGTCACAAGTCACAGATAAGCCTGACTTTTTAGCTTTTCTGATAGCCTCAATTCCAGCTTTAGTAGTTACGCGAGACACATGATATCTACCACCGGTCAACTCAACTAAACGCAAATCGCGCTCTATCATAATAACTTCAGCTACAGGTGGTATTCCGCTCAGTCCTAATCGAGTAGCGGTTAATCCCTCTGACATAACGCCATCTGCGACGAGATCGGCCACCTCTGGATGCTGCAAAACTATCGAATTGAAAACAGTTGAATAAGACAAAAGACGCCTCATAACCATCGGATTGCTTATTGCCTTATCACCATCGGTAAAACCAATCGCTCCCGCATGGTAAAGCAAACCTAATTCTGACATTTCTTCGCCAAGTGAGCCTTTTGTAGCTGCGGCATAACTTTTGATGTTTATTAGCCCGACCTCTGCACCCCTTCGCTCTATAAATTCCAACAAAGCCATATCGTCTATTACAGGCTCAGTATTGGGCAAGCAGACTATAGTTGTTATCCCTCCAGCAACTGCAGCTTTTGAAACAGTTTCTAAGGTTTCTAAGTGCCCGCTTCCCGGTTCTCCGGTGGTGACCCTCATATCGACTAAGCCTGGAGCGATACATTTACCCCCGCAGTCCTCGACTTCTATATCTTCTTGTGTAGTATCGATAAAGACTTTAGGACCAATATCTTCTATCTTTCCATCCCGAATAAGGACACTACCGATTTGATCCAATCCGGTAGAGGGATCAAGCAAGCGAGCATTTTTAAAAAGTTTACGATTAAGCATTTATTGAATACCTAACTGCTACGACTGATTTTTGGCCCAAGGTACAGTTTGGTTATCTACCAATGCCTGTAGACAAGCCATTCTAACCGCCACACCCATTTCAACTTGCTCTCTTATAAGGCTACGATCAATATCATCAGCCAGCTCTGAGTCAATTTCAACTCCACGGTTCATGGGACCAGGATGCATTATTAATGCGTCCGGCTTTGCCATCTTAAGCTTGTTAGAATTTAAACCATAGAGTTCGTAATATTCTCTTATTGATGGAACGTAACTTCCCTTCATACGCTCTGTTTGCAGCCTTAACATCATAATTATATCAGCGTCTTTAAGACCACTGCTCATATTATGGTGCACTTCGACTCCCAACCTTTCAAGCCCTTCCGGAATGAGTGTTGGTGGCGCAACTGCCCGCACTCTAGCTCCCATAATTGACAAGAGATGAATGTTTGAACGTGCCACTCTGCTGTGGGCAATGTCACCGCAAATAGCAACGATAAGCCCTTCCAATCCACGCCCCAATCTACGGCGAATAGCTAACGCATCTAAAAGAGCTTGTGTCGGATGCTCATGACTTCCATCCCCCGCATTAATAACCGAACAATTAACCTTTTCTGCTAACAAATGGACGGAACCGGAGTCTGCATGTCTAACGACCAAAACATCTGGATGCATCGCGTTCAGCGTCATAGCAGTATCGATCAGCGTTTCACCCTTTTTAATCGAACTGCTACTTACCGACATATTTATAACGTCACCACCAAGACGTTTACCGGCTAGTTCAAATGAAGTTCTGGTCCTTGTGGAGTTTTCGAAAAACATATTAATGAGGGTTCGTCCCCTCAATATTGCGTGTTTTTTATCCGCTTGACGATTTGTTTCAACGTATTCGTCTGCGAGATCAAGGAGCTTCTCTATATCAAACCTACTCAAACCTTCTATACTGAGCAGATGGCGGTATGAGTAGACCGGTGAGTTTTCTTGTTGAATGTCCGTTGGATTAGTCATCAAGGCCATAGTATAGCTCTAAATTGACAACTCCTTCAAGCTGTTGGCGACATGAATTAAAAGATATTTTTTAAAAAAGATATAAGCTAAATTAAATGTAGTCTCTCACGAAAACCAATATTTCTGTCCTATAAAACATTTATTTGATGCCAAAAGAGTTATGCTATTTGAGATAAATGCCGTTTCGCCCCGTAATTTTTCGACAAGAAAACAGTGGCTTCAGAATGTCCTAGATGAAGCAGTGGATAAAGAGAATTCAACATTATCCGACATGAACCTCAATTCACGGGCCGCTGCTTTGATGCTGGAAGCCATGCGGGTCTTTTGCGTTGGTAATTGGATATCCACACTAATTGTATCGCAAGCAACTATAGATGCTGCATTGTGGGGCGAAGATGAATTACACGGCATAAATACAAATAAACTCAGAACCGATGCGGACTACGTATGGCTAAGAAATAGGCGTAATACGATTTTGCATTCAGTTCCAGAAGTCACGCCGATCACACTGCACGATTTTAATTTAGAAAATGAAAGCCTTGAGAAAGACGCAAAACGAGCCCTGCTATTAACTATACGGGGTTTAACAAGCTTCCTCTACTAATGCTACGCTATTTTGCGACCCAAAGACATTTAAGAATTCTGTTTTTAGAAGTTTGTCTATTTTAGCTATATCTACCTCACGTTTTAATTTTTCTAAGCTGGTAACGCCGGAGTCATTAATTCCACATGGCACAATCCCAGAAAAATGCTCTAGGTTTGGCGAAATATTGAGAGAAACGCCGTGAGAAGTGATCCAACGACGAATTCTTACACCTATGGCACCAATTTTTTCATATTTTGTCTTATTACTAACCTGGCCTACTGGTACCCATATACCTACCCTATCATCCATCCGCGTTGCGTTTACATCTAGATGTGAGAGCGTGTTTATCAGCCATCGTTCAAGAAGTGATATATACATACGGACATCTTGGCGATAATTATGGAGATCTAACATCAGGTAGATAACCCTTTGGCCAGGACCGTGGTAAGTATACTGCCCTCCTCTGCCAGTTTCAAAAACCGGAAATCTATCTCTTACAATCAAATCGTGAACCTTCGCGCTAGTACCGGCAGTGTAAAGGGGGGGATGCTGAAGAAGCCAAATCTGCTCTATTGCTTTTCCTGATTGGATAAGCTCAACCCGGTTTTTCATCCGTTTTAATGAATCCGAGTAGTCAATTAACTCACTTGAAACTGTCCAAGCTACTTCTCTCATGCGGTCCCTTAATGATGGATAAGCAGTGTCTATTAATAAAACTTAACAAAATATTAGTCTACGTATTGATAAATAAATCGAGATTTGCTAATTGCCCAGTCTTTAATGGGCCTCTATGATAAGAAAGTAGAGTGCGGTCGTGGCGGAATTGGTAGACGCGCAGCGTTGAGGTCGCTGTCCGGGAAACCGGGTGGAAGTTCGAGTCTTCTCGACCGCACCATTAAATTCACTAACATATAAAGATACCATATTTATCTTGATCAATTCGATACAGGCAGTGATTACGGATGCTGGTTAATAGATCAAAACTGGCATAGTTATCAGTGTAAATCACACAAATTTAAATATCTTATAATTGAGGGAAGTTATTTAAGTATGTTTTTCTTTAAATGCATCGTCGGCGTAATTTTCGTATTTCTTTTGGCTAGTTGCTCGCCGGCCGATCAACTACCCGGCAAACCGTGGCATCACACGACAGAAGGGTTTCGTAATCCACCCGGGAGCCCCAAAAGAAATGATTGGATTAAACGCGTATCTTGGTACATTGAAAAGCCGTTCCAAGCGATCTTTGGTGAAAAAGCTAAAATTTCCAAGAACCACGTGCTCAAGAGAAATAAAGCTCTTGAAGATATCGAGAAAGCATTCGGAAAAAATACTGTCACTTGGCTTGGCCATATGACAGCTTTGCTTCAAATTGATGGCAAGGTTATCCTTACTGATCCTTGGTTTACTAGCTATGCGACACCTCTTCCTCCATTTGGACCGAAACGTTATGTAGCTCCAGCCTTAAAATTAAATGACTTACCTAAGGTAGATTTTATTGTTATTTCTCACAATCACTTTGACCATTTAGATCTTGCGACAATCACGAATATTCCAAATAAAAAAGAAATAACTGCTATCGTTCCATTAGGTATCAGCGAGTACTTTCGAGACGCGGGTTACGAACACGTTGTCGAATTAGATTGGGAAGAGACAATAACACTTAGGAAAATAAAGTTTACCGCTTTACCTGCAATTCATTGGTCGAAAAGATCAGCATTCTATAAAAATGATACGCTATGGGCCAGTTGGGCTATAAGAGGCGAAAGTGGCGTTAGTGTCTATTTTGGAGGAGATGCTGAATACGGACCAATCTATGCTGACATTGGTAAGAGACATGGGGACTTTGACCTATCTTTATTATCTGTTGGGGCATTTTTACCCCGCATAGTTATGCGCGGCGCTCACTGTATACCGGAAGAGTGTATAAAAATTGGTGCGGATATGAAAGCAAGGAACCATCTTGCAATGGGATGGGGTACGGTTAGGCTAGGTGACGAGAGAGACGAAGACACCGTAAGACGTTTTAAAAGTGGCGCGAAAAAGCTTGGAATTCGCGATGAAAACGTTTGGATTATGAAAATCGGCGAGACCCGAATGATCCCAACTAAGTGGTGAATAGTTAAAAAATGTATATAAAGCGAACAGTTTAAATTGACCGTCGATTGGGTATATCGAAACGAACTTAGTTAGTCCCATAGGCTATTATGCTTATCATGGCACAAATGAGCTCTACCCGGCCCCCCCCGAACACACTCTATAATAAAACGGTGAATTGTTCTAATCTAAGACGTTTCTTTCTTAGACTTTGTCATCAAATTATCTCGGCATCCAATCATTAAAAGCTCAATGATCCAGCTTAATTACGTAATTTATGGAAACAAGTTTATTCTTTTCAGCAAGAAAACAACAAATTATAGAAATTTTTTAAAATTTTTTAAAAATTTACTTGAAAACTTATTGCTAAATAATATATCGTCTCCCAGCACCATTCTGATGCTTTATTACTTTACTAAAACTTCTTGAGAAATAATATGTCGCGAAAATTAACAGAAAACTTCAAAAAAGATTGGTACCAACATCCCACGGTCAAACGGGTACATGCGGAAAGAGCTACAGAGAAAACCATTTCAATTGAGGTCGAACAGGAGTGCGTCGAGGTAATGCGAGCAAATGGTGGGGCTCCACACTACATGTAACTGTAAAACTAGTATTAATGACTAAAATTTACGCAGCTCCATAAGCGTGGACCTGTTCTTTGATACGGTATACCACACCCAAACAGGCAGAAGAATAAAGAAATTCATATTCAAGAGAGGTTGATAAGATACTCGGGCTCTCAATGCTCTGAGTTAAAATCTGAGCAATTAAACTTAGCTTCCTGTTCTCTTAGCGTCAGAAATGATTTTTTGCTCTAAATGGCTAATTAAAACTTCTCTAGCACTCTCTGCTCTCTGCCTATCCGTAAAACTATATTCACGTATATCATCAGAATCAACGCGAAGACTAAATACGTAAAAGGCACCCTGTTTTCTCACAGATGATGCCGCTCCAGCAGCGATCTTTTTTGGGCTCATTAAAGTTCCAAAATGAGATTCTATTATATTGGACATTTGCGCCTCCATTTAACCAATATCATATGATAATATCACAAAACCGCTTCAATCTACTATGTGAAAATCATTTTTTTATATGTGATAAAAATTCTTGGCTTCTTATTTAAAGAACTGAGTTAAAATTTTAAAATGATGTCACTGAATTTGTGTTCGAACTTTAGATTGACATTAAGGACACTTCTAAATCTTGAATACGGCCTAGATCACGGTATTTTTGTGTAGCGACAAAATCAGATACTGATAGACCAGAGTGTGATTGCGCTTGAGCAAGAATCTCTTCTGCTTCTTTAAACATTTCCTTTTTCTCATAAGTAGCCGCTAAATAAAATAGGCTATTAATCGTTGGCAGCTTAAGCTTTTTGAAACTCTCGACTGCTTTATCATAGCTCCCTAAACAAAAATGGATTATCCCCTCATCTTCAAAGAGCTCATCGGAGCAAAAGGGATTTATTTTTTCTGCCCTTTTTATTTCTTTTAACGCCTCCTCTGGTTCACCTAAGAAGATGAGTGCAGTAGCGCATTTTGCGCTTATGTAGGAGTCGCTTGGGCATAACTCTCTTGCCTTATTATGATGGAAATGCGCGGCATCAAAGTCTTTTTCCTGTAATTTTATCGCCCCCATTATTCGGTGAGCTTCAGCATCATTTGGGTCAAATTCTAGCGCCTTTGTAACGGAATATAAACATTCTGAAAGCCAATCCCCACCAAACTTTTCAGGGGCCCAGCTTCTATAATTTGAAAGCGAACAAGCTCTCCACGCATGAGCTCTAGCATAATTAGGGTCCAGTTCTATAGCCTGCTCAAATAAGTTAAATGCCTTTTCGGCGTTATCTTTAGTGATCCCACTTCGCCGATGATAGTCAAGACCCTGTAATACAAGATCGTATGCGGCAAGGTTGTCTGGTCGGACAGTCTTAGATTGCTGAATTACATCAGCTTCTACGCGGCCAACAATAGTTGACACTATTGTCTCGATTATTTCATCTTGTATATCAAAGATTTCTTCTAACGAAGTGTCGAAATTATTAGACCAAATGGTGTTCTCTCTATCACAGTTTATAAGGCTGGCAGTTATCCGTATCTTTGGACCTAATTTTCTTACACTTCCTTCAACTAAATAACGGATACCAAGTTCCAACCCCATTTGCTTAGGAGTTTTTGTTCTCTCCCTGTAGGCAAAACTTGCACTGCATGATGCCACTTGAAGTTGTTTAAACTTTGACAGAGTAGAGATCAAATCCTCCGAGAAGCCTTCGCAGAAATAGGCTTGTTCTTCGTCACTACTTAAACTTTTAAATAGCATCACCCCAAGTGAATCCGGTTTTGCTTTTTCTGCTTTTAGCAGTGGTTCTCCAAAGTTTTGAACATAACGTCCAGGATTTTTGGTTGCGGCTACTGAATATGCTTCGATCGGTCTATCAATATTCTTGAGCGTTAATTCGCCTAGTGGTTCGAACGAAAGTTTCAATTTTTGACTTACCAAATCGAATACTGACTTTGAAATACAGATGCCTTCTGGTTTTGCTGCAGCTTCTAACCGAGCCGCTATGTTCACGGAGTCTCCGTAGAGATTGCTTCCCGAAACCATAACGTCACCAATATTCACCCCAACCCGAAATTTCATCCTCTGATGTTCCGGCAAATTCTCGTTGATAGCTTGCATTTTGGCTTGGATATTTACTGCTGTCTCAACTGCCCGCACAGGACTAGCAAATTCTGCGATCACGCTATCACCAGCTGATCCGAAAATCCTACCGTCCAAAGAGTGAATTGCTTCATCTATAATTTCTCTTCGTTGCCGCAGATTGGAAAGCGCTATATCCTCGTCTGAAGCCATAAGCTTACTAAAGTCAACGACATCCAATGCCAATATTGTACTTAGTTTTCGTTCCAATATAATCTCTCTAACAAACGTTTCCCTAAAACTAGTTGCTTAAATAAATTTCAATAACTGACATTTGATCTTCTCTAAATAAAGGATCCGCTTATTTTTTCAGAAACTCTTGCGCCATTACATTATACTTTTCGGCTCTTGTTACTTTTTTCATTAAATCAGGCGAGGCAACGCCTTTTAGCTCCTCAACGGGAACCCCTTCACGGATCGATTTGAGTGTAGTGTAGACTGCATGTACCGCTGCGGCAAAAGGTTGATGCCCCTTCAAACAAATACGCACATTTCTTGAGCTTAAATAATCTTCATCCAAAACATCGCCTTTGGCACTACCTAGGATAATTGGCAAACTAAGTCTTTCTGCAATGGTATCTAACTCGTCTCTTGTTTTAATACCAACCAGAAAAATCGCATCAACGCCTATTGCTTCATAAGCAAGAGCCCGCTCTATTGCATCTCCCACTCCAGTAATTGCCGGCGCACTGGTTCTCCCAGCAATTACTAAGTTAGGGTCCTGTCTTCCACTGATCGCGGCCTTCATTTTACCAATGCCTTCATCAATCGATAGAAGATTTATTTTTCCGTTAGATCCAAATTTTTGAGGTAACTCGGTATCTTCTATGGATAACCCAGACACACCTGCCATCTCGAGCTCTTCAATAGTTCTACGTACATTAAGAGCATTACCGTAGCCATGGTCGGCATCTACCATTAGTGGAATATCAGTGGCCCTATTAATCCGTTGTGCTTGTTGCGCAAATTCGCTTAATGTTAAAACAATTAAATCCGGTGCGCCAAGCACCGTATGAGATGCTACAGAACCAGCAAACATGCCAATTTCAAAACCTAGATCCTCAGCAATTCTAGCGGAAATTGGATCAAAAACGGAACCAGGGAAAACGCATTTGTCTCCAGCTAAAACTGCCCTAAACTTTTCTCGGCGCTCTTTATATTGCATAATATCTCTCAATTTTTAATTTGGGTGCTTTATGAGTAATTCATATAGCAATGACTTTTTAACTATCATTGTAACCAACGCTAAAAACTCCTGCCACCAGAAACTCCACCGTCACACATGTAGACCCCTCCAGTGCAAAAAGAACCGTCCTCAGAACCAAGAAATAACATTAGACGCGCCACTTCTTCTGGTTGGCCATAACGTTTCAATGGTGTGTTATCTGCCATTGGCTGTTTATTTCCTCTATTGGGATTGATTTCATCCTCTATTCTATAAATCATATTTGTTTCAATGGGCGACGGATTGACCGTATTGACACGAATTTTATCCTTGGCTCCTTCCATGGCACCGGCACGCATCAATCCAATAACAGCGTGCTTGCTAGTTATATAGGGAGACAAACCTGGCGTAGCCCTTATACCAGCAGTAGATGAAGTAATAACAATTGAACCACCGCCATTTTCAGCCAAAACCGGCATGGTATACTTAAGCCCTAACCAAACCCCTCGAACATTCACGGCGAGAACCTTATCAAAGTCGCCATCAGTCTGGTCTTGGATACTTGCTATCTTACCTTCAATCCCAGCATTGAGCAGCGTAATGTCTATCTTTTTATATATCGATAACGTTTTATCGATATAATTTTTGACGTCATTTACGTTAGAAACGTCCGCCGTAATATATGACGCTTTATCAGATCCAATCTCTTCCACCATGCTCAGAAGGTTAGTTTCATCAAGATCAACCAACATTAACTTGGCACCCTCTTGAGCAAAAAGTTTAGCCGCAGCGCGTCCAATTCCGCCTGCGGCGCCTGTAATCACTGCTACTTTATTATCTAATTTTCCCATTTCAATGTCCCCAAAAATCACCCTACGAAAAGTGTTGCAAAATTATGGCTGTTTGCGAAGAGGTATTCCAAAACCAATCAACTATATGTTAGCAACTCTGTGAAACAATCATTTTGTGTTGGGTTTTTAAATTTGGCAGTCGATATGAGGAAACTACTTATTATTGGTCACATCCCCTCTAGCAATACGCTGAGGCTGAGAGAAGCAGTCTTATGTGGAGCAAGAAAAATCCAAAGTGAAATAGTCGATTTAGATTGCAAGACACCGTTCGAGGCTAATGCATTAGATACACTTTCCGCTGATGCTATAATTTTGGGAACAACCGAAAATCTTGGATATATGAGCGGAGCTTTAAAAGATTTTTTCGATAGAACGTATAACGAAACCATTGAAAAAAAAGAGGGGCTTCCATGTGCGATCTATATCAGGGCGGGTATGGATGGAACCGGAACACGGCGCGCAATTGAAAGTATAATCAGTGGTCAAAAATGGAGACTGGTTCAGGCGCCATTGATATTTCGTGGCGAATGGAACGAGGATTTTGTACGACAAGCCGAAGAATTGGGAGAAGCTATTTGCGCGGGGCTCGACGCAGGCATTTTTTAAAACTATTGCAAAAAAGAACATCAAATCTAAATGTCTTTAAAAAACTAATTTTCACTTTTTTATATGCAATCTGGTTGACGTTTGATGTCAACAATGCCAATTGTCTCGAAGCGACTAAATGAAATTGGCAAAAATAATTGGGAAGAATAGGTCGATGAGGCGTAAAGATATGAGAAAGGCACCGCGATTTTTAAATCATGGACTTAGCCTTTGGTTCGTAGCCTAACTTCAAGGTATTTCGGGAAAAGTAATGAAACTTGTAATTGTTGAGTCCCCCGCCAAAGCAAAAACAATCAACAAATATCTAGGGTCTGACTATAACGTTTTAGCCAGTTATGGACATATTCGGGATTTACCAGCAAAAAAGGGATCCGTGGACCCAGAGCAAGATTTTATGATGACGTGGGAGCAGAGCCCTAGTTCAACAAAGCCGTTCCGGGAAATTAAAGAAGCACTAAAAAAATCAGACGAGCTTATCTTGGCTACCGACCCCGACAGGGAGGGTGAAGCTATTTCTTGGCATGTTTGGCGAATGCTTGACGAGCAAAAAGTGCTAAAAGATAAAACTGTTCACCGGGTAGTTTTTAATGAAATTACGAAGCCAGCTATATTGGAAGCTATGTCAAACCCGCGCGACGTCGATCAAGATCTTGTGGACGCATACTTTGCAAGACGGGCGTTGGACTATTTAGTTGGATTTAATTTGTCGCCGGTATTATGGCGTAAACTACCGGGCTCACGTTCTGCCGGAAGAGTTCAATCTGTAGCACTTCGACTTATCACTGAACGGGAAGCGGAAATTGAAATTTTTATACCTCAAGAATTCTGGACTATCGATACAAAATTGATAACTAATAAAGCCGAGAGCTTTTCAGCAAGGCTGACGCATATCGAGGGTAAGCGTCTTGATAAATTTGACCTAAAAAACGAAACAGAAGCACTCAAGGCCGTTGCATTAATAGAAAATTCAAATTTTTCGGTCTCAAAAATTGACCGAAAAAGGGTCAAAAGGAACCCGCAGCCACCATTCACAACATCAACTTTACAGCAAGAAGCTTCGCGAAAACTTAACTTTGGCGCATCGAGAACAATGCAACTCGCCCAACGCTTGTATGAAGGTATCGAAATGGGTGGAGATACCGTGGGGTTAATAACTTACATGAGAACTGACGGTGTTCAAATGAGCCAAGAAGCTATAAACGCCGCAAGGCAAGTCATAAAGGCACAGTTTGGTGGTAATTTTGTTCCTGATCAACAACGGATTTATAAAACCAAAGCTAAAAACGCGCAGGAGGCTCATGAAGCTATTCGCCCAACTGATATGACGCGCTTACCGGAGAAAGTCCGGTCTTATCTAGACGCAGATCAATTTCGCCTCTACGACCTAATCTGGAAACGGTCTATAGCCAGCCAAATGGCTAGCGCTGAGTTAGACCAAACAACGGTTAAGATTGAGGCAACAGACAAAGCTACAGAGCTTCGGGCAAATGGGTCAATCATCGCATTTGAGGGATTTCTAAAGGTATACAAGGAAGATCAAGATGATCCCTCTGTAGAGGGTTCGGCCGACGATGATCGAATACTTCCAAGTATGTCTGAGGGCGAAGTATTAGAAAGAAAGGAAACCACACCTGACCAGCATTTCACCCAACCTCCACCGAGGTTCAGTGAAGCCAGCCTTGTAAAAAGGCTCGAAGAACTTGGAATTGGGCGGCCCTCAACCTACGCAAGCATAATGCAAGTGCTACAAGAACGGAACTATGTACGTTTAGATAAAAAACGCTTTATTCCGGAGGCACGTGGGAGACTTGTGACCTCTTTTTTATCTAATTTTTTCACAAAATACATCCAATATGATTTCACAGCGGACCTAGAAGCTGAGCTAGATGAAATTTCAGATGGAAAATTAGCTTGGCTGGACGTGCTGCAAAAATTTTGGCAACCGTTTAAAGTCTCAATTGGCGGCATGGATGATTTCCAGATTCCAGATATCCTTAAGCGTCTTGATGATGATTTAGGACAGTATTTTTTCCCACAGACAAAAGATGGTGGGTCTACAAGGATGTGCCCGAAATGCGGCTCAGGGGAGTTACGTTTAAACCTTGGAAAGTTTGGTCCATATGCAAGTTGCTCAAATTATCCTGATTGCAAAATGACAAGGCAGTTAATCATTTCAAAGGACGAGCTTGATAATCCAGATCTGCAAGCATTCAATGAGCCCAAAATACTCGGTGCTCATTCAGAAACAAACGACGAAGTTAGCCTCCGCAAGGGTCCGTATGGCTTTTACGTACAACTAGGTGAGCAGGGAGAGAAAAAGTCTGAAAAGCCCAAGCGAGTTTCAATACCGAAGACAATGGTGCCCATGGAAATCGACTTTGAAACAGCCCTAGGCTTATTAAGCCTCCCCAGAGACATCGGACCGCATCCAGATGATAGAGAAACAATACTCGCAGGTCTCGGCAGATACGGCCCCTACTTAAAGCATAATGGTAGCTTTACCTCTATACCTGCAGGGGATGATGTACTTACAATAGGATTAAATAGGGCGGTTGATTTAATTGCAAATAATCCAAAGAAAAAAACAACGGCAAAAGCTCTTGGAGAATCCGAAGGTAAATCTGTAACCGTTCAAAGCGGTAGATATGGTCCGTATGTTCAACTAGGCAAAGTAAGGGCAACACTCCCAAAAGATGAAACAGAGGATTCCATTACACTCGAGCGGGCACTAGAACTTATTGCCGCCAAAGCCGCGAAGGGTGCGCCCAAGAAAAAGGCCCGACGAAAGACGAGTGCTAATTGAATATTCAGTTAATAGATCTTTTAGATTTTCACAAAAACATTTAAGGACCATAACAGCGTTGTGGCACGCAAAACCAAAAAAGTATCCGGACTACCAAACGCGCTCCAAATCAAAGAATTTATAGAAAATTCCAAAGGTTCAGTGGGACGGCGCGAAATTGCGCGAGCCTTTAATATCAAAGGCTCCCAAAGAATAGCATTGAAACAATATTTAAGACAGCTGGTTGCTGAAGGATCGATTTCCTTGGCAGGACGCAAACGCGTTTCCGCTCCTGGCAGTTTGCCACCTGTTACGGTTCTTGAAGTTTTAAAAATCACTGACGATGGCTCTGTATTCGCGAGACCTGTGAAAAACGATGCTATAGATCCGAACCTAAAAGTTTCAATTAGCCTCTCCAGCAAGGGTCCAAGTTTTGCAGAGGGAGATAAGGTTCTAGCGAAAACTTCAAAAATCTCCGCTAATTTTTACAGTGCAACAGTGCTTCGACGGCTAGATAACACAAAGACGAAAATATTAGGAATTATTAAGTCAGGAGATGATAAGTTAAGAGTCGTCCCTGTAAGCGGTCGAAGATCAGAAGAGGCCGTTGTAGATACTAATAGCTCCAAAGAGGTGAAAGATGGTGACTTGGTTGAAGTGGAAATCCAACAAGCACGAAGTTTTGGGCTTAAACGAGCAAAAGTAATAAATGTTTTAAGTCATGAAAATGATCAAAATTTAATAAGTTTAATTTCTATAAACGAATTTGATATTCCAACTGAGTTTACCCCCGAAGCCATATCCTTAGCTGAGCAAGCTCAACCCGTTAAGATAAGCAAGGGTCGAGAAGATCTCCGCGACATCAACTTAATAACAGTGGATGGAGACGATGCCCGAGATTTTGATGATGCCATATGGGCGGAAAAGGATAAAAACCCCCATAACTTAAACGGCTGGAGGATGATCGTAGCTATAGCCGATGTCGCTCATTATGTCAGCAATGGAGATCCTTTGGATATCGACGCAAGGAAAAGAGGAAATTCAGTGTATTTCGCTGACCGCGTTGTCCCCATGCTGCCCGAAAACCTCTCTAATGGTTTGTGTTCTTTAAAACCCAACGAAGATAGAGGATGCCTAGCCGTCGAAATAACAATCGACAAATTCGGACATAAAAAAAGTCATCGATTTATTCGAGGGGTAATGCGATCAAAGGCGCGATTAACTTATGAACAACTCGAAGAGACGTTTAACGGCAACAAAAACGCTTGTTCCCCAGAAATAATGAAATTAGCAAAATCTCTACGTGGCGCCTACAACGCTCTCTCTGATGCTCGTGAGAAGCGAGGAGCATTAAATATCGAAACAACAGAAAAAGTAATAAAAATCAACGACAATGGAAAAATTGATTCGATACTACCGCGAGAACGACTAGAAAGTCACAAAGTAATCGAAGAGTTCATGGTCACAGCAAATGTGTGTGCAGCCGAGACCCTAGAAGAAAAGATGCACACTTGTGTATATAGGATCCACGATGTCCCATCTGAAGATAAAATTCACGACTTGAGAGAAAACCTCACCGGTTTCGGTTACAAGTTGGCTAAGGGGCAAGTATTGCGACCAAAACTCTTTAATCAGATTTTGTCAAAAGCAAAAGGAACCGATTCTGAAGAAACTATAAATCAACTTGTCTTGCGATCTCAAAGCCAAGCGGAGTATTCAATTTCAAACGTGGGCCATTTTGGGCTCGCCTTGGCACGCTACGCTCATTTCACATCTCCTATAAGACGTTATTCGGATTTACTTGTTCACAGGGCACTTATCGCTGCCAGTAATTTTGATGCAGGTAAAAAGTACAGTATTGCTGATCAACAATTGGAGGATATTTGTAAACATATCTCACAAACAGAGAGGAGAGCGGCAACTGCAGAGCGCGCAGCCAATGATAGGTACTTGGCTTCATTTATGAAAGACAAATTAGGACAAACATTTAATGCTACCATTTCTGGTGTAAAAAAATTCGGCGTTTTTGTGACAATAGGGCAAGAGAACGTCGACGCCCTGCTACCTACTTCTAAATTACCTGCCGATTATTACCGCTATGATGAAAGACGACAAACCTTGGCAGGTAGACACAATGGATTAGTGCTTGGTTTGGGGCAGAAAATACACGTTATCCTTAAAACTGCAGACGCTATAACAGGACGCCTTGCAGTTGAATATGCTGGGGAAAGTAGTGGCTATCGCAACATGGATCATCTAAAAGCACCTGATAAAACGCGTTCAAAGATATCTAAAAACCGCCGCGGCAAACGCTGATTAAAAATTTTTTAATTAGAATGTAATAGTCAAGAAAGAAAGGTATTGGCACTTACTTTTCTTGACTTACGTGTGCAAGCGTGTATTTTCCCAAAATCCAGACGAACTTATTTTATGGAGCAGGTCAGATATGGCAAAGCCAGCAACAGTCTTGATAAAAATGGTAAGTACAGCCGACACAGGTCACTACTACGTAACTAAAAAGAACCCCCGCACCCAGACTGAGAAACTCGAGCTAAAAAAATACGATCCCGTTGTAAGAAAGCACGTCCTCTACAAGGAAGGCAAGATCAAGTAGTTACTCATACCGCTATAATGCAGGCCCGCTCAAAATATCCTCTTTGATTGTTCGCTCAAGGTACTTACCGTCAGATAAATCTCCAAAAAAGTTTCCGTCCTCGACTACAATTTTTCCTCTAAGCACTGTCATTACGGGCCAAGCGGTAATATCGTGACCCTCCCAGGGGCTGTAATCCGCCTCATGCAAATCTTCTAATCTAACAGTCTTCTTTATTGTTGGATCTAAAACCGCAATATCAGCGTCGCTACCTACCGCTATCGCTCCCTTGCGCGGATACATTCCCATAATTTTAGCAGCATTAGTAGAACATAGATCTACAAAACGCTCTAGGGAATATCTTCTTTGGGTAACCATCTCATGGTACATAACACTCAAACGAGGTTCTACACCAGCATTACCGCCGGTGGTATCATCTATCCGGTCACCAACTGTCTTTAATTGCAAGGAGCAACAAATTTCATCAGTTGCGACGCTATTTATAGAACCATCAAGCGTGCCATTCCAAAGCTCCGCCTGATCAGCCGGGGACTTTAAAGATGGATAAGTATGATATATTTGGCCATTTGCTCTTTTGTAATCATTGGAGTTATAGAGCATGTATTGATGCAGAGTTTCTCCATAAATCGGTTGGCCTTTTGCACGGGCTTCTCTTATTGCCTGCACTCCTGTTCCAGCGCTTACATGCATCATATATAAAGGTGTGTTTTCAGACTCTGCTAAACGAATTACACGTCTGAAAGAAAGATCTTCAGACAGCGCACTATGCACCTCGGCTAAGTTGTGAAAACTAACCCGCCCCTCCCTTATCAACTTTTCATACATATGCATGACAAGATCATTGTCTTCTGCATGAATTACACCAAGACCTTTTGTGCGAGTTATAATCTTAAATACTTCCCAAATATCACCAAAATGCACCATCCTACCTGCACGGCTTGGGGTTATATTGGTTGTAAAAATTTTAACGGTTGGGTAACCGTTTGGGATTAATTCCTCCAGTTCCTTGAGTACCGGTGGTTCAATGTCCCCTAAAAGCATTAAATGATAAGCATAATCGCAATAACAATTGTCGATCCAGTCTTCATCTCTTTTTTTAATGACATCTTTTAAAGGGATGTCCTCCGTTCTCGCAGCAAAATCTAGTAACGTGGTTGTGCCACCGTAAAGCGCCGCCTTGCTAACAACCTCCGGGCCTCCTGAATATGTCGAACTACCATCTGGCATAGGCATATGCCATTTACAATGGACGTGTGGATCAATCCCACCAGGGATAACGATTTTTCCTGCAGTATCAACGCACCTTTTAGCTTTTTCACTAGCAATCGCGTTAGGATTTGTGATTGCTTCAATTAATTCACCTTTTACAACAACATCTTGAACGGCTACGCCGTGTGGTGTTACGACTGTTCCACCGCGTAGAATGATATCGAACATAATACTTCTTCCCCATCGTGAAGATAACTTTACACATATGACAATTATGACATCGTCTGCGCAACTTCCTCTTCAATTGTTTCTAAGACCGCTTCCACCCAGTCTAATGAGAATTTTCGACCTATCAATACTAAACGTGTTTCCGGCTCCTCGCCTGACCAATCTGCCATCCAAGACATGGGGTGAAACACATGCTGAACACCATGGATAACAGCTGGAGTTTTCAGCGACTCCTCAAGATATACAATTCCCTTCAATCTAACGAGGTTTTGTCCCAATACTTGCGCAAGAGTCTCCAAAAACAAAGTTAATGTAACAGCCTTAATTGGCTGTTTTCGGCGCAATGAAATTGAATGAAGATCACTGTGCGTATGGTGATGACTATGTTCATCAGTACCATTCTCAGATACTTTTTCGATCTGTTGCCCATTTAAAGAAAATAGGTCAACCTCTGTCATTCCAAAATTACTTTTATAGATAAAGGCCTCGGGATTAATACGTCTCAACTCCCTTCTCAAATCATCGACATTTGTCGAATCAATATCTGCCTTTGTTATTAAAATAATATCTGCTAATGCAATTTGTTGCGGACATTCCTTAAAATTTGCAATGGAGTTCAATCCACTTAACGCATCTACGGTTATAACCACACGATCTAGTCGTACGAGTGACTTTAGATATTCATTATAAATTAACGAATGGAGTATTGGACCGGGATCTGCCAACCCTGTTGTTTCTAGAATAATTCGATCAAAAACCTTACCAGTCTGCTGGCGCACCATAAGTCGCTCTATAGCTTCTTGCAAATCTCCTCGCATGACGCAGCAGATACACCCGGTACTTAACTCCACCAGATCTTCCTCACTGGACTCTATAAGTTCATGATCCAGTCCAATCTCGCCAAATTCGTTAATTATAACTGCAGTTCTTTCTAAATCGGGACGTTCCAACAAGGTCCTTATGAGGGTCGTTTTCCCACTGCCAAGGAAACCACTTAAAACGGTAATTTCTACCGGGTCTATTGTTTCTGATAAACGGTCTATCATCGTGCAAAAATTACCCGTGCGTTTGGTTGATTAGGGCGCAATATTCGCGAAAGAGAGTTAAGCATTGATCCTAGAGATGGGTGAACGCGCTCCCTACCGTCCAACTCAATAATTCGCCAAACATTCCCGAAAGATGCTACCTCATGAGATATAGAAACTTTATGCTCAGTCATCCTGAGGAAGCAAACCCGACGATTATCTAGAAATTCTAGTTTACACTCAACATCCCAAATTTCTGTTGCGCCGCGTATAATGACTTCAAATCTCTCCGGGGTCATTTTTGATTGCAAAGCCACCAAGCTAAAAGCCTAGTCACCTCCATAAAATCCGATATCTCCATCGCCTCATCAGGGTTGTGACTACCATTCGCATTTCGAATGAAAAGCATCTGGGTTGGAACACCAGCAGCGGCAAACGCTGCTGCATCGTGGCTGGCTCCACTAGCAATCTCCATATAAGGAATTCCTAAATTGTCAGCCCCTGACAGCATACGGGTTTTGATGTGTTCATCCATTGGACCGGGAGCTGCTCTGGTAAAATCCCCCAAGTTAAACTGAACACCACGTTTTTGTTCAATTTTTAAAGCCTCTTCGCATACACGCTTAGTCATCGATTCGATGAAGTCTCCATCAAGGCTTCTCATGTCGAGGCTAAATTCGACAGCTCCTGAAATTTTCGTCATCGCGTGCCATTCTTTATCAGTAAAAAATTTACCTACAGTAAAAGCAAAATCTTTGCCCTCGTTCTCGCAATCATCCCAGATTCTATCTAGATAATTTACAAGGTCAGTTACCGCCAAGACTGCATCCTTTCTGTAACTCCGTGGCACACCTCCACAATGCGAATATTCACCAATACACTGTGCTGAGGGAAGCCGCCTATTACCCCGTATCCCCGTAACAATACCTAATGGCAAATCCTTGCTATCAAGCACTGGACCTTGCTCGATGTGAACTTCCAGATATGCTTTAAGAGACGATGGCGGAAGATAAATATCTCCCGCCCTGAGGGCATCCGGATTACAGCCTGCCTTCAACATGTGTTCCCCGAGTGTTATTCCTGTATCTGACCTTTTAGCATTATCAAGCGCGTCTTTTGGAAGCGTACCAAGAGCAGATCTGCTGCCTATATACGACACACCGAACCATGCACTCTCCTCTGCCCGGATACCCATCACTC
>Ga0208624_1000213_pt1 | contig 30083 bp, 19 predicted proteins | sample Knorr_S23_td_DCM_FD_185607 | JGI IMG/M metagenome (GOLD analysis project Ga0208624, IMG submission 185607) | Marine microbial communities from Southern Atlantic Ocean transect - Knorr_S23_td_DCM_ad_71m_LV_A (SPAdes) (version 2) | ecosystem: Environmental > Aquatic > Marine > Oceanic | place... | reverse complement strand
TCAAACGCGGCCTTCAGGAGCCATTCCGGCTCCCGAGTTAGTTGAAAAGGGAAAGAGCCATTTCGTTCAGTTCGGCTGTGTCGAGTGTCATCAGCATGATGCTGATTTTAGTCAGATTGACCGCCCAGCCTATGAACGGCTTGTCCCTGAGCGTTTCGACGGAGGGTGTCTTGACGTTCAATCTGCACACCGACCGGTGGAATATCATCTGACTGACGCACAACGCCAGTTGATTAAAAGTGCCATCACAGCACAAGCTCCTGAAACGGGTGAACAATTCTTACATCGTAAACTGGTGACTGGAAACTGCTATGCTTGCCATCAGCGAATCTGGTCAGATCAGGAATCGGTGGGCGGTGTTGGCGCACGGCGATTTTCCTATTTTGAAACTGTGGGCCATGTGGATTTTGGAGATGAAGGAAAAATTCCACCTCCTCTATCCGGAGTAGGGAATAAATTAGTCTCCACTGCTCTGGCTGATGTGTTGGCCGGAAAACGGGATATCCGTCCTCATATGCAGGCTCGGATGCCTCTGTTTGGCGCACCGGTAACTGAGCAACTCCCGTCAGTCTTTAGTGCGGTAGATGATGCGAAAAAGAATCAACCAGTGTTGGAGGCCAATCTTCCAGAGAAGGATCTCATTGAAGCCGGTCGGCAGTTGGTGGATAAGGGGTGTGTGCAATGTCATGCTATCCAGGGAAAACGTATGACAGGCGTCGTTGGAGTCGAGATGGCGAACCCAATTTCTCGATTGCAGCCTGAGTGGTTTAAGGAATTTCTGCTCAATCCAAATAGCAAACGTCCCCGGACTCGGATGCCCAATTTCTTTCCTCAGGGTAACGCATCGGTACCTCAGATTCTCGAGGGTAATGTGGAACACCAAGTCACAGCGATTTGGACCTACTTAAACCACAGTGACAAGGCAGAGTTGCCTGATAAGTTATTGGCGGATGAGCAACAGGGGTTTGAGCTTGAGCCGAACGAGTCACCAATCCGTTTACGAACATTTATGCAAAACGTCGGGACTCGTGCCTTTGCTGTTGGGTTTCCAGAACGCGTTCATTATGCATTTGACCTGCGGGAAGTGAGACTAGCTTTAGCCTGGAAAGGGCGATTTCTCGATGCACATGGAACCTGGTTCGATCGCTTCATACCATTTGCTTCTCCTTTAGGTAACGAGCAAATCACTCTAACGCAGGGTGTTGCATTAGCCCAAGTTGATGCCGCCAGTGGCAGATGGCCTGATTCCGCAGAAGCCGCGGGAATTCGGTACCTTGGATACCGATTGGCAAAGCCTCCTAATACAGTCCCCACGATTCGGTATGGTAATCAACAGATAAAGGTCGCTGATACTTTGACACCCACCGAGACAGGGCTATTACGTCGGATGGAGATATCGCAGGCTCCGAGTGACGCCAAATGGGCAGTCTTACTCGCTTCCATAAACACGTCAGTTAAACGTGAGGGAACGATGGTCCATGTCGATGATAAATTGAGAATCCAGATTAAGTCGGGCCATGAAGTGGTCGTCAAGGATGGTCATATCTTGTTAATACTTAACTCAGGGGATCAGAAGGTGGAGGTTAGCTACCAATGGTAAAGACTTTGTTATCACTTTTCTTGGTCGGCGTTTTTTCGTTGCCCGCATTCGGACAGCGACGTGAAAACGATTATTACCAATTACAAACTCTGGTCAGTGCTCAGGCTAAGACACATTCACGCGATAAGCGTTGGAGGCCTGATACGAATGAAGTCGTACTTGAAGTTACAGGGCTGACTTCACTCGAAGACGGTCGGTTAGCTGTGGCAATTCGCAAGGGTGAAATTTGGATTCTGTCGAATCTCGAAGGTGACCCCAAGAACATAGAATATTCACTTTTCGCCGACGCCTTACACGACCCGATGGGACTTGTTTTTAAGGACGGTACTTTCTATACGGCGCAACGTGCTGAATTGACCGCCATCCGTGATACCGACGGCGATGGCTATGCTGATGAATACGAAAATGTTGCTGCGGGATGGGGTGTGACAGGTAACTACCATGAATACACCTACGGACCCAAGTTGGATCATCAAGGCAATTTCTGGGTTACGTTAAACATGGGGATGGGAGACCACGCATACAATGGAGACGACCTTTGGCGTGGTTGGGGAGTGAAGATTGATCAGCAAGGAAAACTCACTCCGGTCTGTTCGGGTATGCGTTCACCAAGTGGCTTTGGAGCCAACCAGCAGGGTGACATGTTTTTTACCGATCAACAGGGAAACTGGATTGCCACCTGTTCGCTTCATCACATGCGAGAGGATTCATTCTTCGGACACCCCTGGGGTTTGAGAAGCCCGCACTCTGACAAATTTCCTACGTCTCAGGAGGTGGATAAGTTATCGCCAGGAGTACCCTGGCCGGCGGCGATACCACGGGTTAAAAATCTAAAGCCACCTGCAGTTTGGTTTCCCTATAAGAAGGTTGGGCAAAGCGCCACAGATGTTGTGCTGGACAATACCGGTGGAAAATTTGGGCCCTTTGCCGGGCAATTATTCATCGGCGAATTTCGACTTTCTGAAATCAATCGAGTCTTTCTGGAAAAGGTGGGCGGGGAATATCAGGGAGCTTGTTTTCGGTTTCGCAGCGGTTTCGACTCAGCTGTCGTGCGAATGGATTTCAGCGCTGACGGACAAATGTATGTTGGCCTAACGAATCGAGGTTGGAGTTCACTTGGCTCCTCGTCCTACGGATTGCAGCGTCTTGAGTGGACTGGGGAAATGCCATTCGAAATTAAGGAAATGCGATCCAAACCAAATGGATTTGAATTGGAGTTCACTCGGCCTGTGGATCCAGAATCAGCCGCAGACCTGAAGTCTTATCGGATGAAGAACTACACCTATCTACTGCAGGCTAAGTACGGTAGTCCTGAGATTCTAACCGAACGAAATGACATTACTGATGTCCAGGTGTCAGAAGATGGCTTGACGGTCAAGTTAACCGTTTCTGATTTAAGACAAGGCTATGTCCATGAACTGAATTGCATCAACTTAAAGTCTAAGCAAGGAGATGCATTGCTTCATCCCAACGGTTATTACACTCTCAATAAGATTCCGGGATTGGCCGAATAGCCTCTAATTCCCGTGAATCTACTTAAATCGGGTGAGTTGAATCCAAAAGTACGGCAGGCGATCGTGTCGATGAAATATATATGTAGTGGCCGATTTATTCAGATGCTAGAATGTAAGTATGAACGGGAATCAAAAACTAAGTCGTCGAAGTGTGTTACAGGCCGGTGGAAGTGCGATCGGTGGACTCGGACTAGCACAGCTGCTTGAAGCTCAGGAACGATCCGACCAACGTCCTTCTGCAGATAATCCTTCGGTCATTTTTGTATGGCTACCAGGCGGTCCTCCTCATATGGAGATGTATGACCTCAAGCCTGATGCTCCAGAAGATTACCGTGGAATTTACAAGCCAATCGGAACAAAGGTTCCTGGCATGGATATTTGCGAGTTATTCCCGCTTCAAGCCAAAGTAGCTGATAAGTTCAATATCATTCGTTCGGTGCATCACAACTTCGCCGATCATGGTGGCGGTCACAAGCGATTTTTAACAGGGCGTGTCCCCGCGACTCCTACCGGAACGATCAATGACGCTCCGTGCGTAGGTTCCATCGCTTCCAAGAAACTGGAAGAATACGTTAATCCCAATGGGCTATGTAACTACGTAGTTTTGGGAAATGGCCGAGTGAATTCAGTCGACACGTTTGCATTTGGTTCAGCCTATTTGGGAAATGAGACCCATCCATTCAACGTCTCTGGTGATCCCAATTCAGAAACATTCAAAGTACAGAATCTCTCCTTGAACGCCGGGTTGTTTGAAGAACGACTTAACGATCGAGTTTCCTTGCTAAGTGGTTTGGACTCTTTAAGAAAAGACGTTGAAACGAGTGGCTTGTTGGATTCCATGGACACGTTCAATCAACGGGCGATTTCCATGATCACTTCGTCAGAGGCTCATAAAGCGTTCGACCTATCTCATGAATCGGATGCGTTACGAGATCGTTATGGCCGACATGAGTGGGGCCAGCGAGCGATTCTTGCCCGTCGATTGGTCGAAGCAGGTGTTCCCTGGGTGACGATCGTTATGGAGAATCCATACGTCTCCGGAATCACTATGCCGGACTGGGGCGTCTACAACTGGGACAGCCATGCGGTTAATTGCCATCTGTTCCGAGATGCGGAAGTCCGCTTTCCAATTTATGACCAGGTCGTATCAGCCATGATTGAAGACCTCTATGACCGCGGTCTTGATAAGCGAGTCATGTTGGTTGTGACGGGTGAATTTGGTCGTACGCCAAGAATCAACGAACGTCCCGGGACCAAGTCTAAAGTGATGCAACCAGGGCGTGACCACTGGCCGAATTCGATGAGCTTTATTGTTTCGGGCGGAGGCATGCGTACTGGTCAGGTGATTGGGGAAACTAACACTCGTGGTGAAGAACCTGTGAAGCGTCCTTTGTCGCCGAACGACCTGTGGGCTAGTGTCTATAAGCATCTGGGGATTAATTTTGACGATGCTTTCCCGGACTTCGGTGGACGGCCTATGCCGATCCTTCCATTCGGCGACTGTATCGACGAACTGGACCCTGTTGCTTAATCGCCAGCCAGTATTATTGCAGCGAGTTTAGGTACGCCAGCAGATCTGCCATTTGCTGTTTGTTGATCTGCTTCTCAAGACCCTCGGGCATAAAGGAAAGCCCTGTGCTTTTCAGTAGATCTATTTCAGATCTTAATACGGTGGTCGATGTGCCGTCGGGTTTCTGCACTGTAATACTATTGGCACTTTCTTCCGCAATCATTCCGGTAATACTCCGGCCATCAAAGTCTACGATTACGTAGGTAAGGTACTTCGGTTTGACTTCCCGATTGGGATCAAGAATATTCAGTAAGACGGCATCCATACCACGGTTGCGAATACCGTTGAGATCGGCACCAACCTGATTTCCAACATTCTCCAGACGGTGACATGCGGAGCAGTGTTTCTTAAACAAAGCTTTCCCCTGTTCGGAGTTACCCTCGGAATCTAATGCACTCTGATAGTCTTTTAAGACGGTTGCACGAGCGGCATTGCCAGAATTGGCAAACAGGTTGTTCACACGTTTGGCAATCGTTTCATCCGGATGAGTTTTGAGTAGTACGACGCGAGCCGGGTCTAGTTCTCCGCGTTTTACACGACCCTGTTCCACAGCCTGAAGCAATTCGTGTGTCCAGACATTTCGTGACAGCAAAACTTCAGCTGCTCGCATCCGAAGCGTTGGGCCAAGCATAGACCAGCGTGACAACAGTATTAGTGCCACCTCCTGCTGCGTAAATTCGCCCAAAGTGTCGATGGCTGTAGCCTTGATTTCGAATGGTTGTCTTACGTCAAGAAGTTGATCCAGTAACTCGCTTACCTGACGAAACTCAGCTAATTGAAGATTCTCGATAGCATGAATACGTGTGGCTGGCTCGAGCTCAACATTTTGTGCCGTCTCGACAGCGGACGTAACCAATTTCATCAGGACGTCTGCAGTCTTTCCACTTGTAAAGGCGAGTAGCTGTTCTCGTTGTTCCCCCTGAACCTTGCTCACGAGCGCCTCTAGGAACGGACTTGCGAGGTCGGTGTGTTTTTCCATTAATCCGATGACAGTGGAGATCTCATGAGGTCGGTTGCGAATTCCAATCTGGCTACAGACATCCTTAAGAAACGCTAAACCGTCGGGTTGGCTTGAGAAGTCGCCGTCTGTTGCTAATGCAGACAGGACTTTATCCGCACCCTTTGAGAGTGAACTCAGAATCGCTAGTCGCATCCAGGCATTGCCAATATCCTTCCGAGCCAGAGTGATTAACGTTGAGTTTCTTGAAGGAGCGAGCGCCTGTCCGATGGAAAATGCCAATTGATATCGTACTCGGATATCAGGATCACTAACCATCTGATTCATCGTATGTAGTATGGCAGGCGACTGATTACATAAAGACTCAGCCGTCTTTAATGCGTGCCAGCGAATAATCGGTTCATCGTCCTGAAGGCCTCGAAGAACGCTCGTTTCGTCCAATGCTCCCAATCCCTGGAGGCTATACAAAGCCAGAAAACGTCCGTTAGCGGTCTTCCCTTGTTGCACTAGCTGGCGAAGTTTGGCCACAGCGGACAGGTCCTGCCGAGTATAAATCAGGCGAGAAGCTGTATCTCGATGCCATCCATTACTATGGTCCAGTAAGTCGACCAGTTCGGGAGTATTCCATTGGGAGAGATTGAGTGTCAGGGCTGAATCAAAACCTTTTGGTGCAATTCGAAAAATACGTCCCTGATCATTACCACTAACCGGATCGAGATGGTTTATGAATTCCGGTGGCAGAAATGCAGCCCCTTCAATTAGTTCACGAGAGATATCCAACACATACAGAGTTCCATCCGGAGCATTCATAAATTGGACAGGTCGAAACCAAAGATCCTTAGAGGCTAGGAATTCCTGCCCTTGATCAGCTCGTTCGGCAATCAAATTCAGTCCGTCTGTTTTTAAAGAAGCGCGATACACGAGATTGTTAGCAACATCGCCGACGATGAGGTTACCGTGCATCGACTTAGGCCATGCGTCTCCGCGATAGATGGTGATACCGGTAGCTCCGGTAAAAAATCCGAACGGTTTTCCACCTTCATCTGATCCTCGGAATTGTTTTGTCCGTCTAAGCATTGTCCGTAATTCACGCCAAGGCTCGCCTTTGCTAATGCGAAACAGATGAGTGAATTTCCCATCGGGAGCGATCGACACAGCGGCTTTAGTCGCTTGCATCACGGGGTTTCGTGCTAAGTATCGATCGTCATACATTAAAGTTTCAGCCGGGACACTGTTTTGACAAACGAATTTACGCCCCCAGTTATCCATGCTCATCCCATGCTGTCCACCACCGCTGGTTAACTCAAAATCAGCCGGATTACGGGGATCAAAGATGATTCCCCTCCCCCGCACGGAGATTGCTTCCTTACCTCCTTCATGAGGTTTCACGTCGCCACCCGAAAGATTGGTCGATAGATGGATTCGATTATCCGGCCCCCAGCGGAATGAATTAAGGTGAGCCTCGCCAGCCAGGTCGCTACCGAATCCTGAAAGAACGACTTTACTTTCGTCAGCTACGCCGTCTCCATCAGTATCTTTGGCGTAATGGATATTGGGGGCGGCACCAATGAATACCCCACCATCCCAACAGAGCACGGCAGTTGGGTATGGAATGTCTGATAAAAACGTTGTGGCCTTGTCATATCGACCATCCCCGTCGGTGTCGAGAAGTTGTTTGATGGCTCCCTTTTGACCGGGGTCCTCTTTGGCAGCATAAGCGTTGTACTCTGGCAATTCGCAGACATACATTTTTCCATCTTCGTCGATGTCGATTGCGCCAGGATCGCGAATTAGAGGCTCGGTCGCGACAATTTGAACTTCAAATTCCGAATGGAGTTCCATTTGTTTCCGGGATTGTTCCGGAGTCGACGAGGGCAGTCGTGGCATCTGACTTGCCAACTCATCAATCTTCTTACTGATCTCTTCAGCACTGGGCTTTTCCTCAGGAGCTTGTGAGTAAAGGACTGCTGTGGTAACCGCAGTTAGAAAGAGTGTCAGAAGGATGGCCGTTTGACGCATGGAGTTCACTTGCAATTAAACGTTGGTTGAATGTCAGTATTTATTTAAGCTCTTTACTTTGCTTTATGAAGGCGATGACATCTGCGAGATCTTGAGCGGTGAGCTCTTTCTCTAGGCCTTCAGGCATGAGCGAAATGCCGTTGGAGAGTAACTCATCGATGTTATTTCGTAATACCACGTCCTGCTTTCCTTCCGCCCGTTTCAGAGTGATGCTGGTGGCTGTTTCAGAAGCAATGATCCCATTCAATACCTTTCCCTGTAATGTGACAACCGTATATACGTTGAAGTTAGGTTGAGCCTCTCGGTTGGGATCCAGTATCGAAATTAAGAGATCAGCTTCTGACTTGTTTTTGACACTTGCGAGATTAGGAGCTACTTGGACTCCGATCGTTCCAGCCTGATGACAAAGCGAGCATTTCTTTCGAAAGACTTCTTTCCCGGGAATCTGTCGTCCTTCGAGTTCGAGTACATGTTGGAATTGTTGAACCACCTTAGCACGGTCGGACTCCGCTTCGTTTCCAAACAGGCGTTGGCTTAACTTTTGGACGGAAGAATCAGGGTGTTGCAGTAACAGTTGTTTTTTGTCACGCTCAATTTCCACTCGTTGAATCTGCCCAGCTTCAACAGCGTTTAGTACTGCAACTGCATTACCTACTGTACTTGCGAGGATATCAATCACTTCTCTTCGCACCAAGGGACTATGGCCCTTCCAAGGGCTCAGTAAGTGGCTGGCTAATTCCGGAGGATTGATCGAACCTAGTGTTTGGACTACTTGGATTTGCATTGCCTGCGGAGTTTGAGCCGTTAGTAATTTGGTGAGAGTGGTTGAAGTTGAGTCGAGGTGTGAAAAAGCAAGTAATTGTATTGCTGAAATACGATGTGGTAATTCGGCGCGTGAGTCTACGGCAACTGCCTCCGCTTTGGTAAACGTGTTTTGCAGATGGGCATTCAAGGAATCCGGAGTGGTCTTCTTCTTGAGCAAAGCCTGCAGGGACAAACCTCGTCGCTTTAGCCCTTCGCCGATGCCCCGTAGGATGATCTGTTGTTCAGTTGCGTCGAATTTATTGATCTCCATTAAGGCCTGGATCGATTTGGAATCATCTTTATCCGATCCCACAATGATGGCAGTTTGTAAGGCAATCGTTGGCAGTTGTGGGTTTCCACCACCGCGTCGCAACAGTTGGAGCAGAAAGTCTTCAGCCTGTGTTCCGATCGATGAAAGCAGCGCCGTCCGAATTTCTGATGTGGAATTAGGGGCTAAGGCCAGCGTTAAAAGGCCTTCGGTAGCGTATTTAGGATTCGCTTCTCCTAACGAATACGCGACCTGAGATCGGACATGTTCACTCGGGTGAGAGGCTAGTCGATTGAGATGCTGGATTAAATTGATGTGCTCCTGAAGGTAAGGCTCAGCGAGTTTTACAGCATGTGCCTTAACGCGGGGATTGGAATCCAGTAGTCCGCCAAAGACATGAGCTGGCGCAAGTAGCCCAAGTCCCTTCAATGTATATAAAGCATGAAGGCGTCCCAGAGATGACTCGCCTTTGAGAACCAAGTTATCCAACGCCAACCGAACTCCGTGGTCATTTCGTTCTACCAGCAGACGCTGCGCGGTGTCGCGATTCCAACCGTTAGTAGAACTCAGTTGTCCGACTAATTCGAGACTACTCATCGTGGCGAGATTGAGAGGGCGACGGACTTGCATGTCTTTACGAACTACTCGGTAAATACGACCGCGATCCTTCCCGCTGGTTAAGTGCAGGAATTCTTTGATTTCAGCCGGAATGGAGTAAGGGTGTTCAACGGTTTCACGATACATATCTAATACATGTAACGTACCGTCCGGTGCATTGAGAAAATTCACTGGGCGAAACCAGTTATCGGTGGATTGTATAAATTCCACTCTCTCGTCCGCTCGCTTGCTGGAGTATATGACTCCGTCGCTATTGACCGTTTTTCGATGAACCAGATTTCCGCCCACGTCTCCAACAAACGCGTTACCTTGATATTTTGCAGGGTACGCATCTCCGGAATAGATTGTAATTCCTGTGGCCGAGGTAAAGAATCCGACGGGGTATTCAGTGGGGACACCGCCAGCAGGTTTGGAAGGGTCAACAGGAATGAATTCCCAACCTCCTTCGTCGTTGATAACTAGTCGATAGCCTTTGTCGAGTGCACGCCACTTTTGTCGGACGATTCGCCATGGTTCCGGAGCACTCAATCGAAATACCCGGGCACTTGCTCCATCTGTGGCGATGCCACGAACCATGCCGGAGGCGACCAGATATGGGTTGCGTGTAATGTAATGTTGTGGGTGTATGACTTGCTGGATGTGATTGCTGTTGCTGCATACAAATCGCGTGCCCCAGATGTCTCTGGAGTGCCCGAATTGTAGTCCTCCGGTTACAAGTTCAAAATCCTCTGTCTTTGGGTCGAATCGGAGATCCGCTCCGCTTACCGGGAAAAGTGGACTCCCTCGGTGTAACAGAGTTTTTGGGTTGCGCCCGGCAGCGAAGTAAATTTTGTTATCAAGCCCCCAGATTAGCCCATTGGCAACGGACTGTACGTTGTTTCTGCCAAATCCGGAGAGCACGACTTCACGCACATCAGCCTTGTCATCGCCGTCGGTATCTTTCAGGTAGTAAAGATACTGGGGAGCCATCACAAAGATGCCTCCGTTGTAAGGTAGCACCGATGTTGGCCAGCTCAATTTGTCGGCAAAAACAACGCTTCGATCCATCGTTCCATCTTTGTCAGTGTCCTCTAGCATTCGGATGATTCCGGCATCCTGAAGGCCACCACCGGCAGGGTTTAGTTGGGTGGGCTCCTGCGAGAAAGGATAGCCGTGCATTTCAGCAACGAACATGCGTCCACTAGCATCAAAGCAGGCTGCGACCGGATCTGAAACCAGAGGTTCGCCGGCGACTAATTCTAATTCAAATCCGTCCGCCAGCTTAAAGGTCGATAACGCATCTTTAAGTTCAGTATGAGGGATTCGAGGCATATCAGCCTGAGTGACAACACGATTCTCTTGTGCAAATAGGACCGATGTAAACGATAGTAACAAGGCAAGTGTAAAGGTCCCAGAATGAGTTCTCTTCATGTGTTTTAGACTCCCAACAATTCTTTAATGCCAGCAGTCATAATGTCATCAATCGTCGGTTCACAAAATGCAACACGCACCTCATAACCCATTGCCGGATACTCTTCTTTCACAGGCAGATACCACGGGCCACCGTCGCCGTATGCGGCTGTGGCAACAAATTGTTTAGGAGCAAGTTTTTGCGCACGCAATTGGTATTCGATAAAGGACTCAGCTGGTAAATGGATAGTCGAAATATCGTTGATGCCCAGTGAGCTCAGTACGATAGGTTGCTTTCTCTGCACTCGATTCAGCCAGGCGAGCATATAGGACGGGCGATTACGACTTACGACACTCCCGTCTTTATTAGAAATAACTTTTAGTAACTCATCTTTATCGAATGTACTGCGAACCTCCGGCAACATTTCCACGGTTCGCCAACTGACAGATTCAATCGGAGATTTAGTGGTGTTCTTTAAAGCCCCGATCATGCCCTCATAGATTCGTTGTGCGAGGATGGGCCGAACCGGATGACTACCGTCGTTGTACTTTCCGGCAGAGACATTGCCTGCGGCTCCCGTAAAGTAAATGTGGTGACAATCAGGCTGTTCCTGTTGTAAACGCTTGCGTGCAATTCCTACAAAATCACTCGTCACCAATCCGTCACCGTAGTAGCTCATCGGGTGGGTGGCATAGTAGTGAATGGCAGCTACACATTGATCTTTGTTGTAGAAGGAGATCGTCTTGAGCATCGGGTCGATCGTACCCTCGGTCATAGCTCGCAGTTTAGGGTCTTTACAACTACTGCCGCGCATCGCTTTGATGACGCCATTTTCATCGCGATAGATCCGGCGGTTGGATGCGACTTTCTCCACACGAGCTTCCCCCTTCCCGACGTGCGAGACTGGACTAAGGTGAGTGAGACTCTCTTTGGCGGCTCTTGAAATTCTATCGATGCAGTCATGGAAGTAGTCCAACCTCACGATGTGAGGCAAATCCCCCTGGGCTTCGACAATGGCCTGGGCTTCTAGGCAGGCAAACGGAGCGTTGTGTTGATGGACACAGTGAATAGCAACTCTTTCCGGAGTAGTGCCCACGGCCTCGGCTATTTTGGTTCTCCAGAGTAAATGGCCACCATTGGATAATGCAGTCCAGTCGATGGCCATTACAACAATGGGTTTCCCTGCTCCCTGAAGTATTAAACCGAGTGCTTGTAATTCATCGGTCACATCTTTCACTGGAGTTATCCAGCCGCCACATAGAGAATGACCCTCAGGCGGTGTAATATCGACCGTGAATCGAGAAAGGGAAAGACTGTCGGTACGATGCTCGTCTGCCTTGAGAGAATCAGGAAGCAAACTCCATAGCGTTGCAGCTGCCAGAGATTGTTGTAAAAAGTCGCGTCGAGGTTGTGACTGATTCATAGCCCAGTACTCCTTAAAGCAGAATTGGAATTCCTATATTCTAATTGGTCTGATGAGGCAATTCACGATTCTCAACATCTGTGACACAATCTAACTTCTTCATTAAATAGCGATTATTAAACTTGAGAATGGCGTTGGCGGTATCCTGAGCAGTCTTAAGATAAATTTCCTTGCTGGCTCGAAACGAGTAACCGTATTCAAGTTGAATTGCATTAAGACCGTAAGGATATCCATAAGTGCCAGTAATAAAGCCGCCGGTAAAGGGAGCCTCGCTCGCATCAATCCCCTTAGGGTGAATAGGATAGCCGCATTCTTTAAAAGAATGCATAAGGCTCAGTTTCCCCTCGATCGGTTCCCAGCCGAATTGATCCACGAGTCCACCCATAGTGGTTCCTTTACGCGTCCCTCGCCAGACAACATCGGGTAATCTGCTTTGGCCGTGGACATCGATCAAGAGTCCTGTTTGGTACTGACATGCTACCTGTGATATTGCGTGTTGGAGAGCCTGGTGATAAGCGATGTAAACCTCTCGGGCATTTTTGTGTTCCAGTCCATGTTCCACCGAACGGTTAACATCTAGATATGAGCGATGAAACTTAGCTCCAATAAACCAGGGTCTTCCTCCAAGCTTCTGTTCGATGTTTTCGGTAATGGATCGTGCCAATTCATAGGTATTGGAATCCATGGTGATGACGAATTTTGGAATCGTATCATCCTTCCGTTTAGGGACTCCTGGAATCATTTCTCGGCCACCATGTGGAGCAGAGATTATGAGAGGCAGTGTGCCTGGGATGACAGTGACCAAATCGTTAGTCGGGTATAGAAAATTGGGCGGAAATTTCCGTTCTCCGAGCAAGTCAATTCGGTCCGCTGCCGGAATGGAAGAATCGATTGAAACCGACAGACGCTGTTTCGGGCACAAGGTGATCAAGGTGATTTTTTGATCATCATGAAAGATGCGGGTACTTCGTGCGACTTTGATAACAGATTGCTGATGTTCCTTGTCTTCAATGACAAGTTCACCTTTGGCTAGATTGACAGAGATTAAATGACCCGAGATAACTTGGTTGTCATTAGCCATAACTACACTCGAGGTGAGAATCATAGCTAGCCCGACGAAGCGATAGAACATGCGCATTTGTTTTTCAATATTTTAGAATGATGGGTATTTACTCCAGTTTAATAGGTTGCGAATCCTATAGGTTCTCAATCTCTTCGCAGTACAGATATTAATCGAGCCATCGAATTGACAACGTGGGACAGATCACCAATGGAAATGAATAAACCGATAACCCGTCGGACCTTTCATCAGGCGGCAGCCATGACTACGGCAGCAACTGGACTGGGAGTAAAAGAGGTTTACGGAACCAAGTTACCAGAGCGAGATCAGCCATATCGTTTGAACTATATAGTTTCGTCTGCGATGTACGGTGAGTTTGCCTTGAAGGACATCTTGCCAGAAGTTCGGAAGACGGGAGCACACGCGATCGATATTTGGTGTCGTGTACATGGCAATCAGCGTGAACAAATAGACGATATGGGCGTGGAAGCCTTTCAGCAGTTGTTGAAAAAGCATCAAGTCGAATTAGGTGTAAGCACTCGATACCCATTGGGACCATTCGGGCTGCAGGAAGAGATGAAATGGTTGAAGGGTCTGAAAGGAAAGATTGTCCTCTGTGGCACACGTGGACCACGGGAACCCGAAGGAGCGGAAGCCAAGTCAGCAGTTAAGGCATTTCTCGAACAGATGAAACCGCATGTTGCTCGGGCAGAGGAATTAGGAGTCACGATCGCGTTAGAGAATCATGATCGCCAGCTTCTGTACCATCCAGACGCATTGAAATACTTTGCGGAATTCAATCGTTCTAAACATTTGGGGATTGCCTTGGCATTCCATCATTTACACAAGTGGGAAGAACAAATCCCTCAGTTGTGTCGCGATCTTTGTCCAAAGCATGTTCCCTTTATCTATTTTCAGGAGCATAGTGAAGGAATACGCACAAAGGCTTCGAAAGAGATTGAGATGCAACAAATGCCGGGATTCGGTGGTGGGTTGGATTACAGTCCGATTGTCAAGGCCCTGAAAGATGTTGATTATCAGGGATTCGTCGAAATCTTTATGCACCCTGTCCCTCGAGGAATACCGATCTTGCCGACTGTGACGGAAGTAACAGCTGCAATTAACAAATCCCGAGCTTATATCGAGCGTTGTTTGACTCTTGCCTAGGGTGGGTGGCGAGAGCAGAAATTCGTGTAACAATACGACTGAGGGTGAATTCTTGACCCTTTAGAATTTCAAAAATGATTGGATGGCTGACAAAAGGTGACCTATGCGTAGCTTCATGATACTTCTTTTGATTTGCGGCTCTTGTGTAGCCCAACAGTCGATTGATGAATTCACGCAACAGCAACAACCAGAAAAAGATAATAGTGTCGCCAAAGTGAAGTTAACCGGTACTAAAGTGGCCGATGTTGAATATGCCATGGTGGGAGATCACAAATTGTTGCTTGATCTATATCTTCCTAAGCAACCGATGGGATCTCCGCTGGTGGTTTGGATTCACGGTGGTGGTTGGTATCAGAACAATAAATCTAAGATTTTTGTTTCCTGGTTATCTAATTATGGGATTACGGTCGCCAGTATCAATTACCGGTTGGTGGATGTAGCCAGGTGGCCAGCGCAACTCCATGACTGTAAAGGGGCAGTACGTTGGCTACGCGCGAATTCCGAGAAGTATGGCTACAACGCAGACCGCATTGTCGTTGCCGGGGCGAGTGCCGGCGGACATTTAGCTGCCCTGATGGGTACGACAGGCGATGTCGAAGAATTAGAGGGAGAGGTCGGTGGCAACCGGGAGCAATCTTCCCGGGTCCAGGGCGTAGTTGATTACTATGGTGCCACGGATTTTGTTTTGCGAAGTAAAACTCAGCCTTCCCGTGCTAACAAAAAAGGCTCGGTAGTTTATAACCTGCTTGGTGGTGGAGCAGATCAGTTAGTCGACATCGCAAAGCAAGCCTCGGCAAAATATCACGTGACCAAGGACGACCCCCCGTTTCTGGTCTTTCATGGTGAGAAAGATAAGACGGTCTTGATCGATCAGTCTGAAGCCATTGACAAAGCCTATAGAGAGGCTGGGCTCACGATTACATTTCACCGGGTTTCCGAAGGTAAACATGGTGGGCACGTTTTCTACTCGAGTACAAACGCCAAACGGCTCTATGCCTTCGTGAAGATGTACACGAAAGTGAAATAGACTTCGGAACTACTTAGGCTCAATGGCGTCTAAAACCTGTTGTACTCTGGTAGTCACCTCGTCATAGACAGACGTATCGAGTGGTCCTTTGGTAAGGCTGCTAATATTCTCGTCCAGATGTTCAGGGTTACATGTTCCTACAATGGTCGTATGACAATGTGGATGGCTTATGGTGTAACGAAGAATGAGTTCGGATCGGCTCATGCCATCAACAAGCAATTCATCTAATGCCGCCTGAGTCCAAACATCGAACAATGCAGGACGATCAATTTCTGCATCGGGGCCACCGTGGGCAATCCCTCCACGAATGATAATGCCCGCTCCACTTTCGGCCGCCTTCGTAATCCAATCGTGATGCCTGGGAGCCAGACAGGAATAGGGCATTTGAATCGTATCAAAGACGTCTAGTTCAATCATGCCAGGTAAATGAGGCAAAGAACTGGAGGACCCAATGAATCGGATTAGCCCCTGAGCTTTGAATTCCAGCAGGGTATCGATTAACCCTGCCTGCTGAATGGTTTCAGCATCGCCGCCGTGAAACTGGAGTAGATCGATGTAGTCGGTTTGCAGTCGTTGCAAACTTGTTTCGATATTCCTCTTGAGCACATCACTCGACCATGTATGCAGTACTTCAAGGTGGTCTTCGTGTTGAATATAGTCACATCCACATTTCGTAGACAGGTAATACTCTTTACGTCGGGATCCGATAAACCTGCCAATACGTTCTTCACTGACTCCGTAATCAGGTGACGTGTCGATGAAATTGATTCCACTGTCTAAAACCAGATTGAGGAACTGATCAGCGGCTTCATCTTCGACAACTCGGACCCCCCATGTTGCAGGGCCACGTAAGCCCATACTTCCATAACCCAACTGAGTCACTTTGAGATCGGTATTACCGAGAGTTCTTTTGGGCAACATGGCAAATAAACTTTCTTACCATCGGGCGAGGTTTACATTAAGCCAGATTGGTTAGTGCCTGGTTAAAGGTAGCACTTGGACGCATTGCAGCCGCAGCCTGTTCATCGCAGGGATGATAGTAGCCGGATATGTCGACTGGACTGCCCTGCACTTGATTCAATTCACTAACGATTGTGTCTTCGTTGTCCGTAAGCACCTGTGCCAAGGGAGTAAACTCAGCCTTCAGTTCTTCACAGCAATCCTGAGCAGCAAGTGCCTGAGCCCAGTACAACGCCAGATAAAAGTGACTTCCACGATTATCTAGTTCATTGACTTTTCGTGAAGGTGATTTATTGCTGAGCAGATACTGACTGGTCGCCTTATCTAGTGCTTTGGCGATGACACCGAGCTTGTTGTTGGATTCTTTTTCAGCAACTTCCTCAAGAGAAACTCCTAAGGCCAGAAATTCACCAAGTGAATCCCAGCGAAGATGGTTCTCTTCGAGGAATTGTTGTACATGTTTCGGCGCTGAACCTCCTGCTCCGGTTTCATATAAACCGCCACCGTTGAGTAGTGGAACGATGGAAAGCATTTTGGCACTGGTGCCAAGCTCCAGGATTGGAAAGAGGTCAGTGAGATAGTCGCGGAGTACATTCCCGGTTACTGAAATCGTATCGATTCCATCTTTACATCGCTGGCATGTTTCATTCATCGCATCGACGGTAGAGAGGACTTCAACCTCGAGTCCGTCGGTGTCATGCTCGGGAAGATACTGCTCCACTTTGGCAATGAGGTTGGCATCGTGAGCACGAGCACTGTCGAGCCAGAAGATTGCCTTGGAGCCGGTAGCACGTGCTCGGTTGACTGCCAGTCTAACCCAATCTCGAATCGGTTCATCTTTGGTTTGGCACATACGCCAGATGTCACCCTGCTCGACATTGTGCTGCATTAGTACATTTCCGTCCGCGTCTTTGACACTGACTGAGCCTGCTTCAGCCAATTCAAAGGTTTTATCATGAGAACCGTATTCTTCGGCTTTGCGAGCCATCAATCCCACGTTGGAAACATTACCCATGGTCGGCACGTCGAAAGCACCGTTCTCTTTACAGAAGTCGAATACTGCCTGGTACATACGTGCGTAACTGCGATCCGGAATGATTGCTTTGGTGTCGTGCAGTTCTCCATCCGGCCCCCACATTTTTCCGGAGGAACGCAGGCAGGCGGGAACAGAGGCATCAATGATTACATCACTGGGGACATGGAGATTGGTGATACCCTTGTCTGAATTCACCATCGCCAAACGTGGTTGCTTTTCATAGACAGCATCAATGTCCGCGAGAATTTCGGCTTTTTGTGCTTCCTCCAGCTCTTCGATTTTGTTGTAGAGATCACCAATTCCGTTGTTGGGGTCGACTCCTAATTCATCCAAAACCGCTGAATGCTTTTCAAAGACATCAGCGTAATAGACTTTGACGACGTGGCCAAAGATTTTCGGATCAGAGACTTTCATCATGGTTGCTTTCATATGGAGTGAAAGCAACACGTCTTGTTCTTTGGCATCCGCAATTGCTGCGGTAATAAATTCACGAAGAGCATTTTTGCTCATGACCGAGGAATCGATCACTTCACCGGTTTCGAGTTCCAGTCCTGATTTGAGTGTGGTGGTCTCTCCGTCTGCATTGGTAAGCTCGATACTGACAGTACCTGCATTGTCCATAATGTGAGATTGCTCACTTCCGAAGAAATCTCCTCCCTGCATATGGGCTACATGAGATTTAGACTGAGAACTCCATTCTCCCATCGAATGTGGGTTGTTTCGAGCATACTCTTTTACTGGTCCTGCAACTCGCCGGTCTGAATTACCTTCACGTAAAACCGGATTGACGGCGCTACCGAGTACCTTGGCATAACGGGCTCGGATGTCCTGCTCTGCGTCAGTTGCGGGTTCTTCGGGAAAGTCCGGAACATTGAATCCGTGTGCCTGCAGTTCGGTGATGGCCGCGGTGAGCTGTGGTATGGAGGCACTGATATTAGGAAGTTTGATGATATTGGCTTCAGGAGTTTTGGCTAAGGCCCCCAATTCTGCCAGTGCGTCACCTTGCTTTTGCTCGTCCGTAAGGCTCTCTGGGAAATTGGCAAGAATACGACCAGCCAGAGATATATCTTTAAGGATTAATTCGACTCCGGAGGACTTCGTAAAGGCCCGGATGATCGGAAGTAACGAGTGCGTTGCCAGGGCGGGAGCTTCGTCGGTCTTGGTATAGAAGATTTTAGTCATGTTTGAGTTGGAGCCATAAAAGGTAATAAATGATGTTTACCAGCAGAGAACATCCAATTTAGCACTACTTTATTACTCCAACAATTGCAGGCATCGTCTTGCAGGAAGTTTCACAGGATGATTGACTGACTGTTATAGTTAAGGACAGTACTGCAACGGAAGGAACCGGCCCTCTGGTTTTAGAGAATTGATGAAGTTGAAAATGGTAAAGAAACGAAACCTAGTCGCTTTGCTATTGCTCACCTTCTTTGGCTGTGATGAACCGGTAGATGTGTATACATCTCAGGAAATTGCTTTTGTTCCCGGTAAGATCGAAGGTGAAGCTCAGGGGTTTTTTCAGGCGGTGAATGACGGTGATTTAGATTCAGTCATCCTTTCGATTGAGACTGGGATCGATATTGACACTCAGGATGATCGGGGAGCCACAGCCTTACATATCGCGGCTTACCGAGGGCAGATTGATATTGCTGAATATCTTATCTCGCAAGGCGCCGATCTCACACTGGTTAACGTTGATGGATTGACTGCATTAGCAACGGCAGAATATGTACGACATGCTCCTTTGGTAATGATATTGGGAGCAGCCTCCGGTACAGACGAGGGTGTGCTTCCAGATTTGGAGTCCACACTCTGGAAAGCTGCAGCCATAGATGATTTGACGGCAGTGGATTACCACTTATCCAATGAGGAAGATGTCAACGAAAGACTCGACTTGTCAGGAGATCCAGCTCATGGCGCAACTGCTTTACATGTGGCAGTGAGCGAGTTTTCCAATCAGGCAGCTGCTTTGTTGATAAAACGTGGTGCTGATGTAAACGCATTGACACAAACAGAGGGAGCTTCCACGCCATTGCATTGGGCTGTCGCCGCGGCAAATAATGATGGAGTCAGGATGTTGTTAAATGCAGGCGCGGATTCCGAGATCAAGGATTCCAATGGAAAGACCGCTTTAGAGTATCTTGAAAAGGCTCCTCAGCAAGCCAAAGCAGAGATCGCAGAGATTAAAGAGCTCCTGAGCCCTGAAGCCAGTGAAGACTTGGAGTAGCCATAAATCTCATAAATGCTGACGGACTACTCTGACTGCTTTATTGATCTTCGCCCAGATAGTAACAGCGGATTTCTTTGTCGTTGCGAAGATAGATACAGCGATTCGCAAATGCCGGGTGCGACCAGACTAGCGTGCGTCCGGCAACCCAATGAGTAGGCTCGATTAATTTGGTACGGCTGACTTCGTCATATCCTTCTGGACTGAGATTGGCGATGATCAACTCGCCTAAGTCATTGGCGAGGAAATACCGATCTTCGTGCTTAATGGTGAAGACATTGCCCCAGGCTCCGGGACGAGCACCGGTTGCGGGTTTGTAAGTGGTCCAGAGTTTTGAGCCGTTCTCTAGTTTGGCACAGGTATATCGCCCGCTGATACCACAGGCATAAATGAAACCGTCTTGAATAACGGCTGTGCAAAACACTCCGCCGATACCAATATTGGTATCACCTTCCCAGGCCAATTTGGCTGCTTTTCCGGAATCAGCAACTTCGACGCATGCGGATACACGTGCCCAGGCCATCATGTAAAGCTTATTCCCATGTAGTACTGGATGTCCGATGGACATGCCGTAAGTCGGAATCACCGGGACGGACCAAAACAACTCGCCGGTTTTAGGATCGACCGATTCAAGTCCTTCACCATGCCAGATGATGAGTTGCCGGACGCCATTGATGGTATAGATGATTGGTGGGCAATAGCCTGGTTGCTTGGATGATAGGGCACGCCAGACTTCTTTGCCGGTGAATTTGTTGAAGGCAACGACGGTTGTATTCTGTCCGCCAACAATACTAATGATGTTGTCACCATCTACTAGCGGATGAGCTGCCGTTCCCCACTCGGGGATCACTAAATCATAGTCTTCTTTAAAGTCTCGGGACCAAATGACTTTTCCGTTCTGGCTGTTAAAGCAATAGAAATGGCCTTCAGCGCCTAAGGCGTAAACTCGGCTCCCATCCACGGTTGGAGTTACCCGCGGTCCGATGGCATAGGCTGCGACCGATGTATAAGGACAGTCCCATTCGTGAGACCAAAGAATGTCGCCCGTCTTTTCATCCAGACAGAGCATGCGTTCCTTGCCTGGAATGAGCTTGCGAACAAAGTTGTAGTTTTTCGGCGGGTTTCCATCATGTAGGTCTTTGGCAGTTTTAGGGTCAGCACTTTGAATGCGATCCATGACATAGACTTTACCGTTGGAGACTGACGGTCCTGAGTATCCGCTACCGATTGACGACTTCCAAAGTAGCTTAGGACCATTTTCCGGAAAGGTAGTCAGGATGTTTGACTCCCGCCAAACTCCATCACGAGCGTTCCCAAGCCATTGTGTCCAGTCCTCACCCCGGGTGCATGAGCAAAGAAAATAGGCGTAAATACTAATCGCTAGGAAAAACGTTTGAATCGTCTTCATAGTGCAGGGAATACCGTTTAGTTTGAAATCTTTTGAGCTATTACGTTACGTGATGCGAAAGTCCTCAATGATGAATTGTAAGGCGAATAAATGGTTAATTCAGCTGCTGGAACGATGTTTGTCACCACAATCTAACACGAAACAATGAAGTGATTTAGCTTAGAGAATCAGTTAAATGAGACCCCGTCTCAATAAAAGGGGTTTTTTTTGCATAATTTCATATAAAAAAGTCTTTTAGCCTATTTCAAATGACAGATTATGATATTAAATTGTTCTTATTGAAACTGAGTTTCAATAAGAGCGATTGGTTTGTGGGAATAAATCTCCGAAAAGGCAAACCTTTGGCTAGGTATAAGAATGACCTCACTATTAACCTCGGCGGGTATCGTGAGCATAGATGTTTATATTTTATAGGAGTTTCAAAATGAAACGCTCTCTAAGAAAAGCAGGTTTTACGCTGCTTGAAGTTCTCATGGTAGTTGCCATGTTAGCAATTGTCGGTGGTGCAATCATCACTAGTTATGGTGGCCTTGAAGATAAGGCTGCTAAAGGTACTGCTACTCACGCGATTGCTGCAATAACGGAAGCATTTTTGGTATATGATTCAACAGAAGGTGGTTTACCAAACAATTTGGAGAGCTTAATGGCTGCTACTCCAACTTCTCCACAATATCAGGCCGCTGAATTGGACAGTAGTGCAGATGCCGTATCGGGTGAAGCAATGGCTGGAAATCTTATGTCACCAAAGCTCACTGCTAAGTTTGGCCTGCAGACAGCTTCTGCTAACCATATAAACGCTTTGGTAGCTGCTGGTATTTCAAAACTTCGGTTTATGGATCTTAAAGGTAATGATGAAACTGTAGCTACCCTCGACATTAAAGCAGCAGATGGCAGCGATGCTACTGATGTAGGTGCTCTTTCAGCAATTTCTATTCCGCAGCATGCATTTGAGGCACCTCGTCCAGGTTCTGGAAGAAATCGTGGTCGTGGTTATTATCTCAACTTGGCTGCTAGTACAACCCCGACCCCAAAACTGATGTATTGGGGAGCAGCTAAAGCTGATGGTACTACCGCTGGTGGTTATGATGTTATCAAAGTTGGTGGTCAGGCTAACCAGATCTTAGTTGGTATGGGATTGGGTAATGCTTCTAACCTAGTCGGTGAAGGCGTATTTACTAATCTACAGCACGCACCTTACTACGGTAACGTAGCAAAGAACGAATATTGCCACTACATTGCTTTGATTGATGTAGCAAGTAGTCCTGCTAAGTTAGTCGCTGTTGTCGACTCACGTGGCGACTTCCTTGACGAAGAATTTGCAGAAGCTACTGGCCAAAAACCATAGTCAGTAGTTTATAGAGCATATACGGCGCGAGTGTGCGTTCGGCTTTATGTCGGGCGCACGCTTTCTTCCGTTTAAATGCAATTTAATTGCAATTACTGCTTTTTAGGATGTAAGATTTAGCATGCAGTTTAGACACCGCTATAACCCCCGACTTTATTGTAGGTTAAGCCATGGTTTTACCTTGCTTGAGGTTTTAATGGTGGTTTCTCTTCTGGCGATTGTTGGTGGTGCAATTGTTTATTCAATGACAGGTATTCGTTCGAAGGTCGCTGAAGATCTTTCGAACGCGGAAGTAAGCACTGTTTCCGAAGCGATAAAACAATTTCGACGCGATACTGGCTATTATCCGAAGCAAGGTCCGTTTGCTCTAGTCCCTGGGGGCGAGATTGATCCTGGCAATGCTGATCACTGGCCAGCATTTTTGTCAGATAAAAATTCCGCAGAACGGACCAAATGGTTCAATCACCCAGCCAATTTCTATCAATTGGTACTTAGTGACAGCCCTTTGAAATCGACAGGACATGCGTTGGAATCGTTCAGTATCCAGACAGGTCGTGGCTGGCGAGGCCCCTATATAAAGGATGGAGTTGTCAGCCTTATCGTAGGTGACGCCGAAGAATATGATCCGGTGGCAGATGCTCATACACCGAATAGCTGGCTAAATTCCAGTTGGAATGGTGAGGGGACCCCGCTAGTGACGGATTTAGTCTTGCTTTGTGATCCATTCATAGGTGAAACGGATAATTTTCCAGTACGGAAATTTGGTGAGAAGGACGTTGTTACGAGTTTACATGGAACCGCTTTTCCAAATTTTGGAAGACCCTACATGTATTTTCCAACCGATTCAGCTGTTTGGATCGTCGGGATGGGAGCTGACCGTGCCTACCAGGGTGGTAACGCTTCGTCCGATGATCAACTTGTTTATTTAGTCGAATAGAATTTTACGAATGTATCGAAGTCCAAAGTTGCAATACGGTATTAGCAAAACCAGCGGGTTTACCTTGCTGGAATTACTACTGGTGGTTTTCATCATGTCGGTGCTGGCTTTTAGTGCGGTCTCTTTGACTAATACGATGGATTCCAGTCAGGATCAGTATCGATATGAGCGTGCTAATAATCAGGCAGTAGGGTTAAAAAAAGCAATTATTGACCGTGTTGATGGGCAGGAAGTTGTTTCTGGATTCGTTGCTGATATGGGTGACTTGCCCGATAACATGACGGAATTAGCCTTCGGGGTGAAAGATGGAGACCCTGATGACGTCTTTCCAGAAAATCAAAGTATCGCGCCACGATTTGATCCGACCCCAGGTGTTGATTATTACGAAAATGGTAGTGGCGATGAGTTCGCTCTTCTCCTCGGTTTTCCTTCTCCTGTCAGCACTTCGCTAAATCTTAGGAAAGGTTACCGCGGACTAGCATTGCAAACAAATGAGGGTACGCCTCGTAATTTTTATATGGGCGGGTATCTTTCCTTAAAACCGGGCAAAAATATTTATGAAGGTTTAGGGAAACCTCGATTTGATGATGGTTGGGGAAATGTATCTCCTGCGAATAGCTACACCAAACGAGAAAGCTATACTATTCCTGCTTCGAATGCGTTTGGTGATGATGAGTTGACACATGGTTGGGAGTGGGCTTTTCCAGATAACGTCGAAACATCCTTAATTATCTCCAGTTATGGAAAGAATGGTGAGCAAGGTGGTACCGATTATGACGAGGACTTAGTTCTTGCCACGATTCATGCGGATGATTGGTCGGTTGACAGTACAGATGTTCATGTTGAACTGCAGAATGATGTCTTTGAGGTTGAGCGTGATTGTTCGGACTTAAGAGCATTGCTGCTTGTCTATAACGCCAAGATTAATAAGTGGAGAAGTATTCCCAGCTTGAATTTTGGTTCTTCCCCAAGCAATGGTTTTTCTCGGATTGCTTTTCCGGCCGGGCTACGAATTCCTGCAGGCACACATGTTTTGCTTTTAAATAGAGAAAGTAATTCCCGGACTACCCCTTTGGCATTAGCGGATGAAGTTCAGGCGGGAGATGAAAATTCTACGCAGCCAGAAATTCAACGCTTATTGTTTGCTCCCGATTCAAGATTAATCAAATACAAATTGCAGGTGACATTGCCTGACCCTGATGATCTAAGCAATTCTGTAACCTACATCAATGATGCGTACGACCTCTTACCATTGTCTACGAAAATAAGTGAACTTAACACTAAGTTTCGCGATGGAGGCGTTGGAGTTGGAGAGTATGATTCTGATCCACTTGAATATGTTGCAAGTGACAACACAATCAAACTCGATGCGGCCGCAGCCACGACAGCGATGACGAACAATCGTGACTTTGCAAATATACAGATTCTTTTTGATCCAACTGATGCAAACAATGTTTTAATTCGGGCAAAACATATCAATATTCTGCCCGGTCAGACAAATGTCCTGCAAATAAGTCTATCCTCAACAGTGCAGCCGCAGCCCTAGCAAAGGAAAGAGTTAAAATTGAATAGCTACCTAGTCATAATCGATGATGGTTTTACTTTTAAGGCGACCAAGGTAGATGCTACCGGAAAATCGGCAGCGGTTGTTGTGGCGTCGGAAGTCGAATTCGCCGCTGCCTTGAAAGAGTTCAAAGCTTCTTTCAAAGGGGTTCGGGATGTCGTGGTTGTCACAAGAGAAGCGGTTGCTGGCTCCGTCGAATTCCCACCCGGAGCAGCAGACAACTTAGGTTTTGATGAGCGTAATCAACTTGTTCAATTCGAGTTGATGTCTAAAATGCCTCAGAACGACACAATGATTGGTGAAGTGCTTGTCGGGCGTTCGCTGATTACTCACGCTCAGTTAAAGCAGCTACTCGCAGAACAAAGAGAATCCCGCAAGGATCGCTCAGCAGGAAATTATCAACACCTGGGAGCTCTGGCCGTCTCGAAAGGGTTTACGACTCAGGAGGAGGTCGATAAATCGATTGATGTCCAACGACGAATCAATCAGCCTCCATTGAGTTCTTCCCCCTTAGCCGGTATTGGCCCGGAACTGAAAGCGAACTATGGAATGCCGGCTGGTACTGAAGTTGGCTTCATGTATCAGGAAGTCCGTGATCGCTGGCTTGCTGCACTTAAGCAGGTTGGTTTTCGTTTAACTGCGATTGTTCCGTTTGCCGGAACCGCCCGGCATTATTTTGGAAAACAATTCACGAACGGCAATTTGGTTGAAATCTACGATCACGGAATAAACATTGTTGCTTTAGATGGTTCCGGCTCAGTCGAATCGATCCCCTTTGGTGGTAAACCAATGGAGGTTGAGCAATTAAGTAATCTTCTTTCCCGCGTTGGTAGTTCTCAGAAACACATTTGGGCTACGACAGATGAATTGCGAGACTTAGTTTTAGCGACGGGTGAACATACGAATAAAGATAGTCAACTTCTTGATGATCCCAATGAGGTGGGACAGATTCTGGGTATCTCAACCGTTAACGCAATTAACTCGATGAGGCATGTGGTTTTCCCTCTAAAGAATCCACCGAAGCCCTTGCGAGACCAGCCGTTTATGCCATGGGTTTACGCAGCCTTGCTTGCTGCTGGTGTTGTTTTCTGGGCTGAAAACCATATCAGACGAGAAATTCAGCCATTGATGGATGACTTAGAAACTAAACGTCTTGAGCACATTGAATGGGAAGACAGGTGGTCCGAAGCATCGGAATTCCTTGGCAGAGTTGGAATGTTGGAGGATGGCATTAAGGCAAATCAAGAGCTCATTGCCAACGCCGATGAAGGCATTAATTTAATTGACAATCTAAAGAATCGATCGGGATTCCAAATCAAACTAATAGAAACGTTGATGGAGTCGATTAGTGAAGGCGTTGTCATTGACTCACTAAAATCCACCAGTGGCGATGCGTTTGCAGTAGCGCTTTGGTCTATAACGCCTCAGCAAGGCAGTGCTTTTGTGGAAGTGTTGAGCGAGAAATTGTCAGCGATGAATCTAACAGTGGAAGTCCTTTCGACTCGTAGCGGTCAGGGAGATGTTGGAGTGGACGGAACGGAAATACTAGTCAGTATCAATCCGCAAATTGAAGATCTCCCAGAGAACCTGGAGGAATTAGAAGATGCTGAGTAATAAGACCAAAGGGGAAAAGCGTAAGATGTTTTTGCTGCTTTGGATTGTCATTTGTTTTGGTTATTATCACGTTCGGTTCACCGGTGGGATTATTGTTGATTTGGTAAATAATATTGTCGTCTCTGACCCTAGCGACCCGGCTATTTTTGCAGACGAATCTATCAAGTCCTATCTGCCTCATAAGGAATCTCTAGAACAAGAGCTAGAGGAATTGGTAGCAGACACGGCAAACGACCGAGATGAGGCGATGAAGGCCATTCAGCTAGGTGGTACTCAGACGAACCTAGATACAGTTACATCACAGTCCGATGAAGTCAGTGCTGAGGTGGATTTCAAGCAGCAGAAGTATGTATCGTTCACGGCTAACTTGATTGATAAGGCAGATACCAGTACTGAAGAAGCCCAACTTCTTAGTTCCATTAGTCAACTGGCAGCGCGGACGGGAATTGAATTGGTAGAAACGACGCCGGTGACCGATTTTTCAGATACGGGTCTCAAAAATCGAGAAAACAACAGGATTTCGACTATCCCTCAGGGTAAACGGGCAGTAATCGGCTCGCCTATTGTGACGGACGCGCAGGCCGCCGAGATCCTGTCTTCGGAATTATTTACTTGTCGAAAATATAAATTTACCGGTAGTCCATTGCTGTTTTATGTGTTTTTGAAACAGCTCGAAGCCTTGGAACAGGACGTGTTTATACTGGATACAAGTATTAATAAGTCAAAAACTAACAATGATGATTCACCTCAGATCGTATTCACGATGATGTTGGTTTATTAGTGTAGCGATAGGATCTTCTACGTTGTTTAACAAGGCACATTTCGAACAGTTGCTCCAACGTATGTTGGAAAAGGGTGCATCTGATCTTCACTTGAGCTCAGATGAGCATCCGTTCTTTCGTGAAGATGGTCGTTTAGTACGTCAGGATGATTTTTACTCGACTGCCGCTGAATTGGAACAGGTTGCTCTTGATGTACTGAATGTAAATCAACAGGTGGTGTTTAGTCAGCACCAACAGGTGGATGTTGCGATTGCTTATGGTAATGAGAGATATCGTGTAAATGTCTATCGAGACCGCGGTAATGTTAGTTTTGCGATTCGTCTTTTGGATAACGAATTCCGCAGTCTAGAGGAGCTCAATCTACCTCCTCAACTTGATAGATTTACCCAGATGAAAGATGGGCTGGTTTTGGTGACAGGCCCAACAGGCTCGGGTAAATCAACCACATTAGCCAGCATTATTGATAAGATTAACCGTACTCGTGCAGATCACATCATCACCGTCGAAGATCCTATTGAGTATGTTCACACAAACAAAAAGTCTTTAATTCATCAGCGTGAGTTATATACTGACGTTCAAACGTTCGATGGGGCTGTGAGAGCTGCACTTCGCGAAGACCCTGATGTCATGCTTATCGGGGAAATGCGTGATGTGGAAACGATTCGTGCTGCGATTACTGCCGCGGAAACCGGGCATCTTGTTTTTTCGACACTCCATACCGGGGATTGTGTCGGGGCGATTGATCGTGTCATTGGTGTTTTTAGTGCGGAAGAACAACTAGCGATCAGGCAACAATTGTCGATGGTCTTACGGGCTGTCGTAGCACAGCATTTATTACCGGTGGCTGATGGTAATGGCCGGGTTCCGTTGGCAGAAGTTATGTTCGTTACGCCTGCAGTTGCTAATCTAATACGTACCTCTAAACCGTCTCAAATTTATTCATTGATGGAAATTGGTTCTTCGGAAGGAATGTTGACCGTCGAGTTTGCATTAGCAGAACTCGTCTATCGCAATCAGATTCAGGAGGAAGATGCCAGAAGGTTAGCACGTGATCCGGCAGCGATGGTATCACGGTTGCAGCGACTGCGAGGAGGTATTACTCCTGGTAGCGGCTATGGAATTCAATTGTAGGGAGACATGAGTGCCAATTCGTGAACAGGAATTTTTGGATGCCGCGGTCTCGCAGGGTTTGGTCGAAGATAATGAACTCGTGGAAATTCGGAGGTTAGCCAATACAGAGGGGATTTCTTCTATAGAAGCAATCACAATTGCGCATCGAATACCCCTCAAGGCGTTATATCATGCTGTAGCCGCAGAACGTAATATCCGTTTTGTAGATCTCGGCGTTTATTCAATCGATGAGCAGTCAGCGATGGACATGGCTGAGATTGGTCTTCGGCGAGGCGTGATTCCGGTTCAGGGTGAAGACGGGAAAGTTATCTTAGCGACCTCTGAAATTGATGATTTAGCATTGATTAGTGCTGTGGAACGCTCATTGGATATCTTGGCAGAAGTGGCCCTTGCTACCCCCAGCGCTATTAATGATTCTGTTCAGTTCATTCGTAAATTGCGAGATGAAGAGGTGGACACCACAGAGGTAGATTCCGAAGATGCTTCGGATTTATTTTCCAGGATTATTAATGAAGCTTACCTTCATCATGCCTCAGATATCCATATTGAGCCGGCAGAACATTCAATTCGTATTCGTTTCCGAGTGGACGGCCGATTGCTTAGTTATATAAGCAGTCTTCCCTCGGAAATCGGCAGGTCATTGGTATCCAGAATCAAAGTGTTTTCCGGATTGGACATTGCAGAACAGCGTGCTCCTCAGGATGGCCGTATGCAGTTTGAATTGGTCAACGGAATCTCTCAGGATATGCGGGTGGCAGTAATTCCGACTCGTTTTGGTGAACGGATCACAATTCGTTTATTAGGTACGACCGACGAAAATCTGACATTGTCCACTTTGGGAATGTTGGACGCTGAGTTGGAAGCATTTCGTCAGGCCATTCAAAAACCACATGGAATTGTTTTGTTGACGGGCCCTACGGGGTCTGGCAAGTCGACCACACTCTATAGTGCCCTCAAGGAGATTAATGGTAGCTGGCGAAATATTATTACTGTGGAAGATCCTATCGAACAAATTGTTCCGAATGTTTCTCAGGTTCAGGTCGGTGCCTCTGATAAAGTGACGTTTGACTCGGCATTAAGATCGATTTTGCGACATGATCCCGATGTGGTCATGATTGGCGAAGTGAGGGATTTACCCACGGCAGATATTGCTTTAAAGGCAGCCCTTACCGGTCATCTGGTGTTTTCTTCGTTACACACCAATACAGCTGTTGGTGCAGTGACTCGTTTAATGGATTTTGGTTGTGAACCTTACCTTGTTGGGGCAACACTGGTTGGAGCGATTTCGCAAAGATTAGTCCGGCGATTATGTCATGCGTGCCGGGAAGAAGTGGAAGTCGATGATGAAAAACGTGCTTTACTTGGTGATTATGAACTGAAACGACATTTTCATTCGGTTGGTTGCCCGCAGTGTCTAGGGACCGGTTATAGCGGAAGAATCGGACTCTTTGAGTGTTTTTGGACAGGCGACGAAACAAGAGAGTTAATTTCTAAGGGAGCCGCTGAACATGAGATTAGCCAGGTTGGTGGCGATTTACACAAGACGATGTTTCGCGATGGTTTGGATAAAGTCAGCTTAGGATTGACTAGTCTGGAAGAAGTGATCGGTGTCACGATAGGAGCAACTATCTAATGCCTTATTTTGAATATCGAGCTTTGTT
>Ga0208624_1000212_pt1 | contig 30091 bp, 26 predicted proteins | sample Knorr_S23_td_DCM_FD_185607 | JGI IMG/M metagenome (GOLD analysis project Ga0208624, IMG submission 185607) | Marine microbial communities from Southern Atlantic Ocean transect - Knorr_S23_td_DCM_ad_71m_LV_A (SPAdes) (version 2) | ecosystem: Environmental > Aquatic > Marine > Oceanic | place... | reverse complement strand
GAAGCAGTTTGTTATAATCGGGCATGAAGAACTAGTAGTATGGTTAGTCTCGCAGTATAGGAATTCGGCGCATTTAGGTCCGCTCTTTAGCGTAAACTGCCTATTCTCGAGGGGTAGAACTGCCATTGCTTTAGACGATGCCTGGAGCGAAATGGCCTGGGTCTTACTAGTTCGACCCGGCCGATAGCGCCTGCTTGGCTTGCTGCATTCGTTCTTGGGCCTCGATAATGCCTCGATGGAGAGCGATTTCGTCGATATCTGTAGTCAAGTTCTCCATGTCGAGGGCCCAAGTGTCGCGACCGACATTGCATCCAATGACGCCTGCGGCCCAGTTGGCTATTTGCAAGGCATCTGACATCTTTCTAAATTGACCAGCGTTTTCGGGAGTATATCGGTAGCGGACGGGGACGTAGATCTCCTCTGGAAAACCCCACTCCTTGAGCATCTCTCCACCCACTAATGCGTGGTCGAATCCAAAGAGAGCGGTCTCCGCTTGATTCAACGAGAGATTCTCAGTTTCGACCCCTTGGAAAACTCGATTGTAGCACTCGCCGTAGGCGTGATGGAGAACGAGTTTTCCTATATCGTGAAGTAGTCCAAGAGTGTAGGGGAGGCCTTCAAAATCGCTTTCGTTCTCAGCGATCGCCTCCATAACGATCGCCACTGCCAGGCTGTGGGTCCAGAGTCCTCCTTTACCGATCTCCAGGCTCTTGAGCTCTCCATCTAGAAAGCTGCTGCTGGCGACGTTGGAGACAATTCTGTAGATTTCCTTATTTCCAAGCAGCGTAACGGCTTCATTGAGATCCGTCACAGGACTCGGTGGAGCGTAGATACTTGAGTTTGCCAGCTTTAGAACGCCCGCAACGATCGATGGATCGGTGGAGATTACACCCATGATCTCTTCAGCTCCATTATCCGGATCCTTCATTATCCGAATGAGTTTAGGGAGCACTTCCGGAGTCACTGGCAGCGACGGCGTTTTCTTCAATAGTTCGGCCAACTTCATGCTAGGCTGACGCTCGGCCTTGCCCAAGTAGAGGCGCGAGTCTGGAAGCATGATGTGTATAATGCCACCAGCTTTTGTAACGGTATCGTAGGCCGACACCGCGATGCAGGAACCAAGGGCATAGGTGTTGATTACGACATCCCGTTTGTTTGAAATAGCTAGCTCTCCAACACCAACGACCATGTTTTGCTTGGAAATTGGGGAGGATGTCGGCGTGTTGCTCATGGAATCCTTCCGGATTCGGTCTGCGTAGGATTCCAGACTTCCCGTAGACTTTCGAATCGAAGTTTAGATGTTGGCTAGGGCGCCGGATAATTCCCTAAAAACGACTTTCTCGATATCCAGGAGAGTCATCAGGCCATTTTTGCGGGCGGTAATTCCGATGCAGCCTTCTCGGCTGATTTCAGTCCCGAAATCTGGCGGTGGCTCAATTTGGTCGGAATCGATATAAAGAACTTCCTCAACAGCGTCGACCACGATGCCGAGAAACGTATTTTCGCCCACTTCGGATTTAATATCCATGACAATGACGCAGGTTCTTTCGGTGGGTTCGGTGTTCTGCAGAGCGAGTTTGATGCCCAGATCGATAACGGGAATCACTTTTCCTCTTAGATTGATGACCCCTCTGACATGTTCAGGCATCTGTGGAACCGGAGTGATCTGCTGCACGCGGATGATCTCCCGGATGCTTAAAACCTCGATTCCGTAAGATTCTGAGCCCACCCGGAATGTCAGGAATTTCCCGGTAGTCGAAGGCTGAGAACTGGGGTTCTCTTGTTGGGAAATCGGCTTGCTCATTTGAATTGGTGAAATCGACAAGGTGATCTGGACCGAGCTTGTCAGGTATACAGGTAGATCGGCCCATTTCATACGGACTTTACCTCGATCTCGGGGATCTTGGCATGCGCAGAATCCTTCATTGGAACAGCCTACCGATGTTAGTAGATTTGTCGGATAAGCCAATTTTCCTGAACTTGATTTATCGAAACACCATCAGCCGCTGGGTAATGGGATTAGCGAAATCGTGTTCTTTGATCTTTTTTATGATGCTATGGGTCAGTCGCTCCTCTTCTGGTATGAGCAGCAGCCCAGAGGGGCTGTGGATCCCTTTGGCCAGCACCATCCCGGGTTCGAGCTCGGCCAGAGTGAGCTCGCGGACCTTCTTGGGAAGGTTAGAAAGATTGGAGCTCTTCATGAAGAGCCTGACGGCCTCGGGATGAAACGATTTGCCGGAATCCCTGATTATGAATTCCAAAGCTTCGTCTCGCGGAAGGTCGGATTCAACGAAGGCAGCTGCTATGGCCAAATGACGAGCTGGAACCGGAATCATTTCCCGGCTGTAGCCATCCGGGTACCCGCGTCCATCGAAGCGCTCGCGGTGAGCGCGTATGGCAAGACCAACCTCTTCCAACGCTCCAACAAAACCCGCGAGCGTTTGTCCGTAAACGGGGTAGTGGTGAAGCAAGACCCGTTCTTGCTCGTCGAGGCTTTGCGGATCGTTCAGGCTTTTGGTAAGCAATTCGCGTGGCAACCCTATCCGGCCCAGATTGTATAGCCAGGAACTCACCTTTAGAACTTCGCTCTCCCGTTCGCTGAGCAATTCCGAATTGGCGATCTCCTTGCATATGGAAACAACCGCCTTGGTTTGCTCGCCGAGAATCGGATGAAATGCTTCGATCAATCGAAAGCATATCTCTAGCGAATGGTTGAAATTCTCCTCGAGAGCTTGGTTGGTGGATTCCAAGTCGCTTGCCTGCTGTTCTAATTGGCGGATTTTTTCTTCTAGAGCTGAGTTGGCCTTAACTAGCTTGTCGTTTAGTTCGAGAGTATCCGAGCTAAGTCGTTCATTAGCCTCAACCAAAGCATATCGCTGAACAGCATTATCCACGGTGGCGAGTATCTCTTCCCGTATCCAGGGTTTGGCTAAGAAGCGGAATATTTCACCTCGGTTGACCGCCTCTATAACCGTATTCAAAGTTAAGACACCGGTTATTAGTATTCGCGAGGCATTGGGCTGTTTCTGCTTACATTTGTCGAGAAACTCCAGGCCCGTCATTTCTGGCATGCGCTGGTCGGAGATTATTGTGGCGAAAGCATGAGCATCCAAGGCGGCCAAAGCCTCGTTAGCTTTGCTGAAAGCATGGACTTTATACCGCTCTCGCTCGAGCGTCTCTTTCAGAGCCGCTAGGACGACGGTATCATCATCCAGCACGAGTATCTCGCGTGATTTTGATTCGGATACGCTCATAGGCCTCGAACCCTAGCTAAAAAACTTTTCGAGCGTTTTCAAAAGACCGGCTGGCTTAGCGGAGCCGGATACAAGAATGCCGCAATTAGATCGGACGCGCTCGGATACGGCATCGACACTTTCTCCGAGCGCCACAACGGCCCGTTTAGGCGCGTTTTCGAGCTCGGCGATTTCAACTACGAGATCCTCGACTTTCTCGTCTAGGGCACTTTTGAAAATCACGATACCGTCGAGAGCGGCGCCCATTTCACGAACGTCCAGCTGCAATTGCTCGCCATCCAAATGAATTCGGTGTTTCCAGCCTGCGCTGCGGATCGAGTTGATTAACGGGTGATGGGCTATGTCTTCCCAAGTGTAGATTAGCACATTGAGATTGCTCCCAGATGAATTCGATTTCGTAGGGTTTGATTGGCTTCCTTTTTCAAGGGGACTAGATGTGGCCTCCATGGCGTCTTTGACGAGTGGCAATGTGAAGACCACTCGAGTTCCTTCCCCTCTAGCCGATGCGATCGAGAGCCGTCCTCCAAGCGAGCGTACGAACTGGTCGACGACAAAGAGCCCCATTCCTGAGTGGGCTTCTTGATCTTTCGACGTGTAGAAAGGCTCCACTACTTTGGGCAACTCGCGCGTATCGATGCCGATTCCGTCGTCGCTGAACTCCAAGGCTACCATTTCGCACCCGTTATTCGTCCGAGCCTGCAGGTCCCGATAGCAGCGGATGTGAATCGTCGGTTTTTCGTTGGCCGCGTCGCTCGCATTGGCCGCAAGATGTATAAGAGTCTGGCGAAACCGGTTAGCGTCCAAGTACACCGGAAGAGGCTCGTCACCGAGATGGAGCTTTAGGTCAGCTGTTTTTGGGAGCATCGCGAGAAGATAGTCCTTTTGCTCTTCTATCAGCTTGCGGACGTCGAAGTAACTCTCTTCACCGGATGACATTGTAATTAACGCCCGGATCTTTTGAGTGATCTTCTGGGCTCGAGACGCGCTGTCTCGGATATGCGTCATAGCCTCTGTCATAGTCTCGGCGTCCGATCCGGGAATCGCGTACAACTCGCTGAGCGAGTAGATGCCGGCGATCATATTGTTGAAGTCATGCAAGAATCGTCGACTCGCGATAGACGAGACTTCCTTCCAAGACCTTTTGGCCAGTGTATCCATCGTCTGGAGTCGGAATGATTCGTCTAATAGGCGACCAAGTATTCCTACCACATTGCCCTGACGGTCAACTACAGGTGATAGGGAGTCCTTTACATGGAAAGCGGCTTCGCCTCTATCGTTAAGGATTCCATATTCCACCGTCTTGGATTCGTTAGAATGTATAATCGACTCAATGGTAGACTGGTAGCGATAGCGGTCCTTGGTTTGAATGGCATCGATCCAGCAGCCACTAGAGATTAAAGCGGAATGAAGATCGGATGAATCCCCATTGCAATCGGCGAGATATCGAAGATCCAGAGAGTTTGAATCGATAAGATAGACGATTCCCGGGCCACCCTCGATAATCGTGTCCAGTCCTTCGATCCCGTTCGAGTCGCTTCTCAAATTGGCGATAGCCATTCCGATGGAATGGAAGCCTGTTTCAGTTTCTGAGGACGCTATATTCAACGGGTTCCTCAATAGGCTATGGCTCCAAGGTTGCGAGTTGATTCTAGCGTTAAGCGGGTCGACCTCGCTCTGCACTAATGATTTCACGCGATTTTGACGGATACCCGGAAGGATTTGCAGGACCTCTCGGCCAAGGATCCTTTTAGTCCCAGGATTTTGGCAGGGTACGGATTCCGGATTGAATCATCGAAAAAGGGTGAATAATCGTGGCGAAGCTTCCCACATGGCCAATCACTAAATAGCCGCCTGGGAATAGATGCTTGGACAATCGGTTCACGTGCTGCTGCGGTGGTTTCCTGTCGTAGTAGATCATAGCGTTGCGGCAGAATATCGCGTGGAATTTATGATCCCAAGGAAAGGTTTTCTGGAACCGATTGAGTTTTCGGAATCGGAGGTCTTTTCTCACAGAGCTTCGTATCCGATATAGGCCTTTATTTCGCCCGTCTCCTTTTTCCAGGAATCGCTGTATCCGCCGGTCATTTACAGTCTGAACTTGAGAATGTGAATATACTCCCTTGGAAGCGGCTTCCAAGAACCGAAGTGAAATATCGCTATATTCGGATGTCCGGCTCTCCTCGTAAAATCTGTCGGTAAGATCTGATTGAAGGGCAACCTTTTTCTCCCATACGACTATTCAGCCGAGCGGTTGCTAACAGACGCTTTTCAGTCCCCTGATTGATTCGGGTCCGATTATAGATGAGCTTTCGGATGAACAAGTAGTCGCGTTCCTTTAGATCTAGCCTGGCTGAGAGGCTTTTTCGTCCCTTTCAATTTGCTGAAAGTGAAGAAGTCGAATCCGTATGATTCGGCGATTGGGGGCAAGATCAGCGTTCGCATGGGTCGGCTTTTTGGATGATCGAAAGTAGGAGAGACTTTCGCCTGATGGCGAGGAAGCTTTAATGCCACGGGCTGATTGGGATGGGAATGCTTTTTAGCGGAATCTATGAATAGTCATCGTAAGAAATAAACGTCATTAGCTACTGATAATAAGTTAGATAAAATAACGAATAAGCGTTTTGCCGGTGGGGTTCGTGATCGGGCGAATTCGTGGATTCAGAGTATCGACTGTTAGGATTCTGGGAGCAGATTCGCCGATTCACTCAATCGAGGGCAGAGTAGTACCGTTAGACAATGTTCTTGATCATATCAAAATATCATGATGCGTTGATATGTTATGCGGGGGACCGAGTTGGAAAAGCGATTTACAGCGAAAGGACAGCGCCTTGTTGAGCTCTTCAATAAGCGGATAGTGTATCTCGACGGGGCCATGGGGACCATGATTCAGCGACATAAGCTGGGGGAATCCGATTTTCGCGATAGCTCGCTCGAGTCCGCGGCTAAAGACCTAAAAGGCAACAACGATTTGCTCAGCATCACAAGGCCCGAGATTATCGAAGAGATTCACCGCCAATTTTTCTTGGCGGGGTCGGATATAGTCGAGACCAACACGTTTAGCGCGACCACGATTGCCCAAGCGGATTACGGTCTTGAGGATCGAGTGAGGGACATTAATCTAGAATCGGCTAGTTTGGCTCGGCGAGTGGCGGACTCGATCGAGGCGGAATTCGATAGGCCGGCTTTTGTAGCGGGGGCTTTGGGACCGACGAATCGAACGGCATCAATTTCTCCAGACGTAAACAGGCCCGAGTTCAGGGGAGTGACTTACGAAGAGCTCAGGCAGGCCTACTTCGAGCAAGTTGAGGCGCTGGTCGAGGGTGGCGTCGACTTGCTTATTCCGGAAACGACATTCGATACGCTAAACTTGAAGGCGGCTTTGCATGCGATTGAGGACTTTTTCGACGATCGAGACGAACGTTTGCCTGTGATAATATCCGCCACGATTACCGATCAATCAGGAAGGACGCTCTCAGGTCAAACGGTAGAGGCATTCTGGAACTCTGTAAGGCACGCGAAACCATTGTGCGTGGGGTTGAATTGTGCCTTGGGAGCGGATTTAATGCGACCCTTTTTGGAACAGCTATCGAGCGTGGCGGATTGCTATACTCATGTGTATCCAAATGCTGGATTGCCGAATCCATTGAGTGAGACGGGATACGACGAAACTCCGGAGATAACGGGCGGCGCCATCGGAAAGTTCGCCGAAGATGGGCTCGTGAATCTCGTAGGTGGCTGTTGTGGCACTACGCCTGAGCACATATCTTCAGTGATCAAGGAGTGCGGGAGATTCGAGCCGAGAGAGATCCCTTTAGTGAAGCAAGGCCAGAGATTAAGCGGCTTGGAGCCGTTGAACATCGTTCAAGGCGAGTCACCATTCATAATGGTGGGCGAGAGGACCAACGTTACGGGGTCGCCTCGATTCAAGAAGCTCATCAAGAAGGACGATTTCAATGCGGCATTGGCCATAGCCCAATCCCAGGTTGACAAAGGTGCTCAGGTCATAGATGTGAATTTCGACGAAGGGATGCTCGACGGCGAGACCTGCATGAGGCATTTTCTTAACTTGATTGCCTCCGAGCCGGATATTTCTCGAGTGCCGATTATGATAGATAGCTCAAAGTGGAGCGTACTAGAATCGGGACTGCAATGTGTTCAAGGGAAGTGCATCGTCAACTCTATTAGCCTGAAGGGAGGGGAAGAGGAATTCAAGAGCCAAGCCAGGCTAGTCAAGCGCTATGGCGCGGCCGTGATTGTTATGGCCTTCGATGAGAAGGGCCAGGCGGTTACGAAAGAGGAAAAAATTTCCATCGCCGAGCGTTCTTATCGGATTCTAGTGGACGATGTCGGTTTCGATTCCAGCGATGTTGTATTCGATCTTAACATACTAACAGTGGCGACTGGAATGGAGGAGCATAACAACTATGCGGTCAACTTCATAGAAGCTGTCAGGGAGGTGAAGACACGTTGCCCGGGGGCCCTGACAAGCGGGGGCCTATCGAACGTCTCATTCTCATTTAGAGGCAACAATCCAGTTCGAGAGGCTATGCATGCTGTTTTCCTGCATCATGCGATCGAGGCAGGAATGGACATGGCCATCGTTAATCCTGGATTGCTGATGGAATACGAAGATGTCGACCCCAAGCTGAAAACGCTGGTTGAAGATGTCGTTCTGAACAGGAATCCGGAAGCGACGGAAAAGCTCATTGAATTCGCGGAGAAAATAAAGTCGGGTGAAGCGAATCTAGGTGCCGGATCGCCCGACGAACGTATCCAGAAAGCTATGGATAGGGGGATAGATACGCTAAAAGAGCTATTTAAGCGGGCCACAGAACAACAGAATCCTGAGATAATCGAGTCGTTCCTAGCTGAAGGAATTGGAGCTACACTTAGCGACTCTAGCAAGGGTAAAAGCAAGGAAACCGAGAAGAGCTGGAGGGATGGGTCGGTAGAAGAGCGTCTAGGCCATGCATTAGTAAAGGGGATCACGACCCATGTGGAAGCCGATACAGAAGAAGCACGCGTCAAGTACGACCGCCCTTTGGATATCATAGAAGGTCCGCTTATGGATGGGATGAAGGTGGTAGGAGATCTATTTGGAGCGGGGAAAATGTTTCTGCCGCAGGTCGTTAAAAGCGCTCGGGTCATGAAGAAGGCCGTCGCTTACTTGACGCCTTTCATGGAAGCGGAGAAGAACAGCTCCGAATCGTCGTCTGCCGGCAAGTTCTTAATCGCGACGGTAAAAGGGGATGTCCATGATATCGGCAAGAACATTGTGGGCGTTGTTCTCGCTTGCAATAACTTCGAGGTGAAAGATCTCGGGGTGATGGTTTCCTGCGAAAAGATACTCGAGGAAGCGAAGGAATGGGGGGCGGATATTATCGGTTTATCGGGACTGATCACGCCGTCGCTTGATGAGATGATCCATGTAGCCAAGACGATGCAGGAGCAAGGTTTCAAGCAACCGTTGCTAATCGGTGGAGCGACCACGAGCAATGCCCACACGGCGATAAAGATTTCTCCGAATTATGACCAGCCAACGGTTCGGGTAGGCGATGCATCGCTGGTAACGGGGGTGTGTTCTAGCCTGCTCAACCCGAAGAAGCGCAAAGCTTTTGTCGAAGAACTGGAGAAAGAGAACGAGGCTCAGGTACGAAGATTCGAGGCTCGTCAGAACAAAACCGATTTTCTCAACATAGTAGAAGCGAGGGAACGCCGATTTCCTTTTGATTGGGATACCGCCAAGATCATCCGTCCCAACTCCTTGGGAGTAACGGTTGAAGACGATGTGTCTCTGGATGAGCTCGTGGAATATTTCGATTGGTCCCCGTTTTTCTGGACTTGGGAGCTCAAAGGCAAGCATCCGCAAATATTCGATCATGAAACCTACGGACCCCAAGCGAAGGAATTGCATGGCGAGGCGCAACTTCTGTTGGATATGATTATAGAGGCAAAGCTATTCCGAGCTAGTAGTGTTGTCGGGTTGTGGCCTTGCAATTCCAGAGGCGACGATATAGATCTGTACGCGGATGAAGATAGTCGATCGCCTTTAGGGACGCTCCATTGCTTGAGGCAGCAAAAGCGTAAAGAAAAATCAGATACATATATGTCCCTATCCGATTACGTGGCGCCGTTGGATAGCCGGCGTCTCGATTATTGCGGCGGCTTTGTTTGCGCCATTTCTGGCGTGGATGGGTTCGCGAAGAAGTACGAAAATCAAGCGGATGATTATTCATCCATAATGATAAAAGCCCTTGGCGATCGCTTTGCTGAAGCCTTAGCTGAAAGAACCCATCGCAAGGTAAGGACGGAACTTTGGGGATACGATGCCAGCGAAACGCTAAGCAACACTGAGTTGATTGAAGAAAATTACCGGGGAATCCGGCCAGCAGCGGGTTATCCCGCGGCGCCTGATCATTCGGAGAAGTCAACCCTTTGGAAAGTGTTGAGTGCCGAAGAGAATACGGGAGCAAGGTTGACGGAGAATTTCGCCATGATGCCCGGAAGCTCGGTTAGCGGTTTCTACTTTGCGCATCCAAACGTCAAATACTTCAATATTGGCATGATCGATCGAGATCAAATGGAGGACTATGCGTCGCGAAAGGGAATCTCGATAGAAGAAGCTGAAAAATGGCTGGCCCCCAACAAGGGCTACTAGAAGCGTGTCGAACGGAGCCTTAAATTTGGCTCTGGAATGGACTGTCAGGGAGGATTTAGGCAACGCTGATCTTCCTTGAATTCGATTTGCTCAAAGGGCATGGGCTCAGTGGCCCAGCGATCGCTACTTATGAGGCGAGGTTTCTAGAGTTGGCGGGAACCGAATCCGAATGGCTTTGATACGCTCGATTTTGACCAAAGGCAGTAACTTGTCGCGTCCAAATCGGCTATAGGTGTTCAAAAGAGCTGGTTGACGCGCTCGATTTCACGCTATCGCCCTGCCTTGGCCTATTTGGCGCATCCAATGCTGCAGTGGCTGTATCTCATCTCGTTTGATCGAGGTTACAATATTGGCTTTTTTTGCAGGAGCAGAAAAAAGAGGTCGGCGTTAAGGGGTTTTCGCCGACCTCGCCTTTTTTACCAGCTTGAATGAAGAATGAGCCAAGAGGTATCTAAGCCGCATCCTCCGATATCTCGGGAAACAAACAGAAGAATCGCCGGAAAGGACAACTTTCTATGCGTATCCGACTTCCTTGCCAGTGAGCGTTTTCACGAACTTCTTCATGGCGGGAGTGAGTACGCGGCCCTTCCTGTGGAGAATGGCCAATGGCCGGGTGAAGCCCCTTCCATTCAAATTTACTGAGGCGAGCGTGCCTTGCTTGATCTCCTGGGCAACAGTGGCTCGCGGGGCAATTGCGATCCCCGCGTTGATTTCCACTGCTCGTTTCACCGTTTCAATATTGTCGAACTCCATGACCGGTTCCGCATCGATTTTATTGTCGCGGAATATTTGATCCACCGCCTTGCGGGTGGGAATATCGGGATCGAAACTGATGAATTTGTACTCTCCCAGCATGCTCACGTCGGCGTTCGTTTTGCGGGCAAGTGGGTGGTTTGGGTGGCAAATGGCTACGAGCCGATCCTCCCGAAAAGGGATAATCTCGATTTGCCTCATTTTTATCGGGAAGGCGACGAGTCCGAAATCAACCGAATTATGCAGTATGTCTTCGTAAACAAGATTTGATCTACGGTATTCCACGCGAACGTTGACCGAAGGAAAATCCGTTAGAAAGGACTTGATGAATGGAGGCAGCTCGTGAAGCCCGATGCTGTAGATCGTCGAGATGCGAATCGTGCCGCTTATCACTTTCTTCATCTCCATGAGTTCGCTCACCAGCTTCTCGTAGACATGGAGGATTTCTTTGGACGCCTGATAAACGCGATTGCCCTCGCGCGTCAGATGAAATTGTTTTTGGCTTCGATCGATGAGAAGGTTGTTGAAGTGCTTTTCCATCGCTCGAGCTTGCTGGCTTACCGCGGATTGCGTGATTCCGTTGAGGCGGGCAGCCTTGGAAAAGCTTTTGGTTTCTACGAGGTCGGCGAAAATCTTGAAATTATCGACTTGCATGGCGTTGATGGGTGGGCTCGAAAGAAATATAAACTTAGCTTATTTCGTATAAATTGAAAGAGAAGATTTTTTAATGTTAATAGATTACGAGTCATTCCTTGAAAATCTAAATCGGGTCCAGGAGAGAATCGATCGCGCTATTGGTGCGGCTAATCGGCCAGAAGGGAGCGTGCGACTATTGCCGGTAACCAAGAATCATCCTGTTGACGCGGCGAATTTCGCCTTGAGCGCGGGTATCCCTTCCGTCGGAGAGAATCGGGTGCAAGAAGCCCTTGGGAAGATAGAGGAGGCTAACGAGGGTGTTCTGTGGGAGTTGATCGGCCCGTTGCAGAGCAACAAGGCAAAGAAGGCGGTCGAAAGTTTTTGGAGGATACAGTCGGTGGATCGGCCCAAGATCCTGACCGCTCTGCAAAAGCGAGCTGAGGATCTTGACGTCAAGTTAAGGGTTTTGCTGCAGATCAATGCGGGAGAGGATCCCAATAAATCGGGGGCAAAGGTCGAAGATGCGGAGGCGTTAATGGAATACGCCCTGGAGCAAGATCGATTGGAGACGGAGGGCCTAATGACGATCGCCCCTCTCGATCGAGATCCTTCAGTGGCCAGAAACTGTTTCGCTCGATTGAGAGAGTGCCGCGATAGGCTGGCAGAGAGATTCGATATCCGTCTCCCGGAATTGTCGATGGGGATGAGCGGCGATCTGGGTGAAGCTATATTGGAAGGAAGCACGCTTGTACGCGTTGGGACGGCATTGTATGGAGAGCGCGAATACAAATGAGTCTATATCGTATTGGAGTATTGCTCTACTTTCGCTCGTTGGATGGCCGCCTGCTATTGATTCGCAGGAGAAAAGCGCCCAATCGAGACCTTTGGTGCGCCATTGGGGGCAAGCTTGAAATGGAGATGGGCGAATCGCCTTTCGAATGCGCTCGAAGGGAGGCAGAGGAAGAGGTCGGCATGGAGATCGCTGACTCGGATCTATTGCTTCGATGCATCCTGTCCGAGGTCGATTACGAAGGGACTGGCCATTGGCTGATGTTCATCTTCGCTGTCGAGAAACGGCTTGCCTGCTTGCCTAGCGACATCGAGGAAGGGGAGTTCGGCTTGTTCGAGAAATCAGAGTTGCCAGATCTGAGCATGCCAGCGTTGGACAAGTCCATTCTTACAGATAGAATTTTGAATGAAAACGAGAAAGGCCTTGATTTAATGCATGCGGGACTGAATTCAACTGAGGATCCGAATAGCATGCAAATCGAGCAATCGATTGGGTAGGAGTTATCGCCATGATCCTTTTGATAGATAATTACGATTCATTTACGTATAATCTTTTTCAATACATTTCGACCACTGATGAAGAAGTCACGGTTGTTCGGAACGACCGAATCGATATAGATCGTATCGCATTATTGGCCCCCGATTTGATTGTCCTATCTCCAGGCCCTGGGGGTCCTGATTCAGCGGGGGTCTGCATTGAAGCTACCCGCGTTTTTATGGGAAGGATTCCCATCCTGGGGGTTTGTTTAGGTATGCAGGCCATAGCCGTATCACAAGGGGCGAGGGTTGTTAGGGCCAGAGAGCCCATGCATGGGAAAACTAGCTCGGTGGTCCATGAGGGAAATGGGTTATTTCAAGGTCTGCCCAGCCCGTTCACGGTAACGCGCTACCACTCTCTCGTTGTCGAAAGGCAATCGTTGCCCGATCAGTTGGTCATCGATGCCCAATCGGAGGACGGGGAGATTATGGCTCTATCTCATCGGGTGCACCCAATTTGGGGAGTTCAATTTCATCCAGAGGCGCTGTTAACTGAATATGGAATGGAGTTGTTAGGCTCAGCTGTCGCTTTAGCTCGAAGATGCCAGATTACTGTATAGATACTCTTGAGAAATTGGAGTCCAATGCGACTCCAGCGGATGTCCTCGGGCAAGCGGAGAAGCATGTTGGGTCAATATTGCTGGACAGCGTCTCCCAAGGTTATGGATTCGGTCGATTCTCGATCTTCGCCTGTTTTCCGAGGAAGGAAATTGCTGCGTGCGGTGATCGTATAGAGATAGTTACGACAGAAGGAAGGGAAACCTCTCATGGTGATCCCCTTGAATATCTTCGCTCAGAACTAGACTCTCCGTTGGGTGCCGTTTCTTCTGGGAGGGAAATGCCGTTGTATGGTGGAGCTTTGGGGTATTTTGCGTACGATTTCGGAAGAAGGCTAAGAAAGTCGACATTGGGCGTCGATGGCGAAAGGAAGTCCCCTGATTTGCGATTCTACCTATACGATGCGGTCTTGGTTTGGGATCACTCGACGGGTGAGCTCTTCCTTGCCCGAAATTCGCGAAAAGCTGGAGAGTCAGAAGCGGGTGAACGATTGAAATCGATTCTGGATAAAAGTAGATCGGACCCTATTGATTTTGAAGTCGGCCCGCTAAGCAGTAATCTTTCTCGCGAAGACTATCTGGAGAAGGTCGAACGTGTCAGACAGCTGATATTGGAAGGGGAAATTTACCAAGCGAATTTGTCTCGCGGATATGCCGCTAGCTTTGTTGGGAGTTCGGCGGCGTTCTATCGTCGCTTGCGCATGGACAATCCAGCCCCTTATTCGGCGTATATGAATTTTGGCGACGAAGTGATTCTTTCAACCTCGCCTGAACGTTTTTTATATTGCCGAGATAGAATTGCCAACACGCGTCCGATAAAGGGTACGCGTCCCAGGGGACGGAATAGGGACGAGCAATCGAGCCTAGAACGCGAGTTGGCGTCTTCCGAAAAGGACCGGGCCGAGTTGCTCATGATCGTCGATCTTGAACGAAACGACCTAGGGCGGGTTTGCGAAATTGGATCGGTCGAGGTTGATAATCTATTCGCTTTGGAGACCTATGCGTCTGTAATACACCAGACAGCCTCGGTTTCGGGTCGCCTAGCGAAAGGAAGGGACGCTTTGGATTGCTTGGGGGCAATGTTTCCGGGTGGATCGATAACGGGCGCTCCGAAAATCAGAGCAATGGAAGCGCTGGACGCGATCGAGTCGGAATGCCGGGGCATCTATACTGGATCGATCGGTTATCTTGGAAGTGATGGCGAGGCTGACTTCAACATAGCGATACGCACTTTGCGAATAGCCGAAGGGCGTGTTGCGTTCAACGTTGGTGGAGGGATTGTTTGGGACAGCGTTCCAGAATTCGAATACGATGAGACCTTGCACAAAGCGGAAGCTATTCTGAAGGCTATGGGGAAATTGTAGCGATGGAAAATAGAATCATTGTAGACGGAGATTTACGGGAAGGAGGCGACTTGGCGCTGCCTGCCAACAGCGAAGGCCTATCTTACGGCTTTGGCCTCTTCGAAACGATAAAGATCCGAGATGGACTACCCTGTTTCTTCGATGAGCATGTCATGCGGCACGAAGCGGGAGTCAGCGCTGCGGGTATCCATTTGAATTTCTCTAAAGAAGAGCTTTTCTTGCAGACTAATGCATTGATTGAATCGATGGGGGTTGTGGACGGTGCCCTGAAGATTGTCACTGGGAAATCGGGATCCCGGAGTCTTACGTATTTGTATTTCAAGCGCGTTTCTGCAATGAGCCTGGGAAGTCCCATGCGGATTCGCTTATCTTCTGTGGTGAAGGGTTCGTCTGCATTTACCGTTAAGCACAAGACGCTCAATTACATGGACAATGTGAAAGAGCTTCATTTGGCGGAAGAGCATGGTTTCGATGAATGCCTGTTCACGAATGAAAGAGGGGAAATTACGGAATGCAGCATGGCGAACCTGTTTTTCGAGAAATCCGGCTCTATACGGACTCCGTCTGTGGATTGCGGGCTGCTAGAGGGGGTTATTCGGGCGAAGGTTATTCAGATCGCGAAGGAAGCCGGATACTCCGTTTTGGAAGGCAAATTCTATCTGGAAGACTTGGAAGAGGCGGAAAGGGTATTTACAACGAATTCTGGAACAGGGATAGCGACAGTAGAGGAAGTGAACACCGGCCAAGCTTTGCGTTTTGATGCCGGTAGAGATGGAATCATCGGCGAACTATCGTCGAAGTTGGATGAGATGGAGAAAGACAGTCTTGCCCAGTACGTTGATCAAGAGCAGTTAAATGGGTGCATTCGATTCACTAGATTGAGATGAGCGTTCTGAAATTAGGAAAACTGGATTGGCCAATAGGAAATCGATGCGGCGTTTTTGGGGTGCTTAACATTACGCCCGATAGCTTCTCGGATGGAGGTCGGTATTTGGATCCAGTGGAGGCGGCTTGCAAAGGCGAATCGTTAGCGAAAGAGGGAGCGGATGTGATAGATATTGGGGGGGAATCAACCCGACCGGGATTTGAAGAAGTCTCTTTTGAGGGCGAGATCGAACGCGTTGTTCCCGTTATAGAGACGCTAACCCAAAAGCCAGATTCTCCCATCATTTCGATCGACACGACGAAGCCGGAGGTTGCTAGAGCGGCGATTGCTGCCGGGGCCGAAATAGTCAACGATATTTGGGGATTCCGGCGACGGCCTGAGATCGCTGAAGTCGTGGCCGAGAACGAAGTGTCCTGCGTGCTGATGCACAATTCTAGAGGGGGTTGGTTAAGAGAATCGACCTTGGATTCCGTAAAGGCGTATTGGGAAGATTCGTTACGCATCGCCTTGGAACGAGGAGTAAGTGAAGATCGTATAATTCTAGATCCTGGTATAGGATTTACAGATATAAGAGCTCAGGATATCGAGATTATCAATGGATTGAGAGATCTCCGCGAATTCGGGTTTCCCATCTTGCTGGGAGCTTCACGAAAACGAGTGACGGGAGAAACGCTGGGTCTGGAAGTCGACCAAAGATTGGAGACAACGCTTGCAATATCGGCGCTGGCTATAGATAGAGGGGTGGATTTTATTCGCGTTCACGATGTGGAGGAAAATGTACGGGTGGTTGGGATGCTAGAAGCGTTGAGGAGTTAATAGGATGGATACGGTTGTTCTAAATCGCATAGAGCTCTTCGGGTCGATCGGCGTGGCTCCTGAAGAGAAATCGGGGAAGCAGCGCTATTGGATTACAATTGAGCTGGATGCCGATTTGCGTCGAGCGGGCAAAACAGATGAATTGGAAGACACAATAGACTATGCAGCCGTATTCAGAGTTTGCGAACAATTGATGCAGTCGGAAGATTGCGACCTTTTGGAAGCGTTCGCTGATAAGCTTGCTATTCGATTGCTGGCTCGCTTCCCGCTTGCTGGAAGAGTCAGTTTGGAAATTCTAAAACCGGATGCCCCCGTAGAGGGGGCCTTCGATTCAGTGGGGATAAGAATTGCTAGATCGAGAAATGGTTGAGATCTATCTCAGTATCGGGAGCAACGTAGGGGATCGGGCAGGCTACTTGAAGAATGGAGTTGCTGCTCTTAGCTCTCATGAAGAGGTTGCCGTAAAACGCGTATCCCCTGTTTATCGGACGAGCCCGGTGGGCCCAGTTGAACAATCGGATTTCTTTAATGCGATCGTCGAATTAGAAACGTCCATGGGGCCGGAGCGACTGCTGGAGATACTGCTGCGAATTGAGCGTCAGTATGGCAGAGTTCGGGACAAAGCCTGGGGGCCAAGGACTCTGGACATAGACATCATTCTATTCGGAGGAGAAAATTGGAGTTCTTCGGATCTAGAGATTCCTCATCCGAGAGCAATTGAGCGGGCTTTTGTCCTCCGGCCTCTGATGGATCTTGCCCCTACGGCCATTATCGGAGATTGGCCGGTCGAGGAGGCCCTGATGAGATTGGATACAGACGGCTTAGATCGCCTTATCGATTTCGAGAAAATTCAATTAGTCGGGATTCTGGGAGCGAGCGGGAATCCGGAACGGTACGCCTATCGAGCTCAAGAGTTACTTGTTAGACATGGACACTCGGTGTTTCCGATATCGATACGCGAGGAGTCTGTCCAAGGAGTGCCATGCGGCCGTTCCATTTTGGATAGAGCCGAGCGGTTGGATACGGTAACGCTTTATCTATCACCGAGTCGGCAAAGCGCGATTGTCGACGACATAATTAGAGCCACCCCGGCTAGAGTGATTTTCAATCCTGGTACTGAATCCAACGAAAGCATAGCGAAGTTCGAAGGCGCTGGGATATCGTGTATCGAAGCCTGCACCTTGGTTATGCTTCAAACCGATCAATTCTAACGATCGCTCGCCGCCGCTTGAAGCAATTTGTCTGGGGGCATTAAGCCGCTAGTTTTGTAACGGTGGGGATGAGCTCGAGGATTAGAGAAATGTGAGAGGTCTCTGGAATAATTTTCCAATTTGAGTGACAGCGCGATCGCCTATAGGTTGTTATGTCTATGCTTCACCTAGCGGGATCCGGCTGGGCCCGGCATAGGGCTGTCCTGGACAGTGGTTTTCTGTTGATTGCGGCTGGCTCTATTCCGCAGCTCTACGAGCTCTATCTATCGCCTCCAATTCTTCCCATCGTTGGAAAATCGCTTCGGTCTCGGTCTCGATGGAGGCCAGTTCCTCTTTTGCGGAGCTGGCGAATGAGGGATTGGCTCGGAAATTGGAGGGATCGCTAAGCTCGCGAGCGATTTCTTCTTTGCGTTGATCAAGTGCTTCGATCCTAGCCGGAATTGACTCTAGCTCGATTCTTTCGGCTTTCAGCAGACGCCGTTGCCGCGGTTTCCAATTTCTATTCTTAGACTTGCTGGTAGGGGGCCCGCTCGGGGGAACTTGGGCAGATTGAGATAGCCATTCGTTGTAGCCACCAGAGAATTCGGTAACGTTGCCGGAGGAATCGATAGCGATTAAATGGGTTACCGTGTTTTCCAGGAAGGCGCGATCATGGCTGACGAGTAGCAAGGTTCCCTGGAAATCGCTGATTTGCTCTTCAAGAGTCTCAAGTGTCTCAAGATCGAGATCATTGGTTGGCTCATCTAACACCAACAGGTTCGCAGGGCGTGAAAAGAGTTTCGCCAATTGTAGCCGGTTTCTTTCGCCTCCAGAAAGCGTCTTGAAGGACGAACGAGCTTTCTCGGGAGTGAATAGAAAATCTTGGAGATAGGAAATGACGTGCTTGGATTTTCCCTGAATCGTTATCGTCTCGTTTCCTTCGGCTAGATTGTCGAAAACCGTCGCATTCTCGTCTAACTGATCCCTTAACTGATCGAAGTAAGCGACTTGCAGCTTGGTTCCCCTTTCAATTGCCCCCGATGAAACAGGGATTTCGCCCAATAGCGCTTTTATCAGAGTGGTTTTTCCAGATCCGTTGGGACCGACGATACCAATGCGGTCGCCTCTAAAGATCTCTAAAGAGAATGGCTTCAAAATCGTTTTTCCGGATATTGCTATCTCAACGTTTTCAGCCGTGACAACCTTCCTCCCAGACTGGGAAGCGGCTTGGGCCTCCAATTTCGCGTCTCCTTGTCGAGAGCGGCGATTCGCCCGTTGCCGCCGTAATTCCTTCAAGGCCTTGACTCGCCCTTCGTTCCGGCTTCTTCGAGCTTTGATTCCCTGTCGCAGCCAAGCTTCCTCTTTGGAAAGGTTCTTATCGAAGGCTTGTTGATTCTTCAGTTCCGCATCCAGCAAATCGGACTTTCTGGACAGATAGGTGTGATAGTCGCATCGAAAGCTACGGACTTTGCCTAGATCGATCTCCACTATTCGAGTAGACAGGTTGCGAATCAACGATCGGTCATGAGTCACGAAAATTACGGCCGCCTCGCATTTACGCAGATAGGTCTCCAGCCAAGTAATGGATTCAATATCCATGTGATTGGTTGGTTCATCCAGGACTAGTATCGCCGGATCATTCACCAGAGCCCGTCCGAGCAGAGCCCTTCGCTTCATCCCTCCCGATAGATCGTCGAAGGAAAGGGATGGGCTCAGTTCGAGCCCCTGCAAGACACGTTCGATACGCTGCTCCATCTTCCAGATTCGATCTTCATCTACGACGTTCCCGGCATGGGCATCATTGCCCGTCTGGGAGAGGACTGAGCCCCCATCTACATATCCTTGAGCGACAATTTCGAATACCGACTTGCTTGTTCCAGAGGGAATATCCTGGTGCAGAATGGCAGGAGCGCCTCCGCTTGGAAAGGCGACAGAGCCTGAATTCGGGATAAATTCGCCAGTTATGGTTTTAAGTAAGGTCGTTTTGCCCGAGCCATTTCTTCCGAGCACGCAAACCCTCTCCTTGGGATCGATATTGAGTGTAATGGTATCCAGTATGGGGGGTCCACTGAACTGTATCGAGACATCTGATAGGCTTAGAACGGGCATGGTCTTTGAGATTCGAATGCAAGGATTAAGCTGAAATAACGCAAGTCAGAGGAGACGGACCGACCTGACCTATTCAGGTTGGTCTGGAAATGGAGATCTTTGGCTTGAAAGGCGCCCGGGCCTTGATCACTGCTAGTGGGCCCTTTCAAAACTATTTCAATGCCCCCATCCCAACACAAAGGTATCGCCGCGAACAACTTGGCAGAAATTTACCGCTCAGCGGCGGAGCGGTATGGTGACTTGCCCGCGTTTGCGACGCGGGTCAAGAGCGGGGTTTTTCAGCCGGTCAGCTACCGAGAGTTGTACGATTTTGGCCTGTGCTTGGGGACCGCCTTGATCGAATTAGGCGTCGGGGCTAGAGACCATGTAGCATTGCTGTCAGACAATCGAGTGGAATGGAACGTAGCAGACTATGCGATTCTGCTGATTGGAGCCGCCGATGTGCCTAGAGGAACCGATGTTACCAATCAGGAAATTGAATACATACTAAATCACTCGGACAGCGAGGTGGTATTCGTTGAAACACGACGGCTTCTAGACCGGGTGATTTCGCTCATGCCAAAATTGGATAAGGTTCGTCATCTTATTTTGATGGATCCCCAAGCAACGCCTCCGGAAGGCATTCTTTCCTTGACCAACCTCATTAGTCGTGGACGCGATTTGAGATCGGCGGGCGACCGGCAGGTTGAACAACGAATGGAGGGCATTTCGGCAGATGATCTCTTCACGGTAATATATACATCGGGAACAACTGGAACGCCGAAAGGCGTCATGCTGACTCACGCCAACATGGCGTCGCAGGTTCGATATTTGCCGTTCTCTTTGGAGCCTGACGATCGTCTGCTCTCCATCCTCCCGGTCTGGCATAGTTATGAGCGCGTCTTTCACATGATCGCGATCAGCAATGGGAGCTGCACTTACTTTACCAGTCTCAGAACTCTGGCGGACGATCTGAAAAAGGTAAAGCCGACGACGATGGCCTCCGCGCCTCGGCTTTGGGAAAACCTGTATTTGCGAATTACCAAGAACGTCCGTGAATCCCATTGGATCCGTCGAGGGCTGTTCCATTGCGCATACTTCAGTTCTAGGATGGTCAAGGGCTCGCTGTTCTTCTTGCAAGGGAAGTGTATCGACCTGCATGGCAGAACGGCGATTCAATCCCTAGGGCTGGGTGTATTGCACGTGTTGCGCATTCTCTTGTTTTGCCCGGTCTATGTCGCTTTGAACGCGGTTGTCCTGGAAAAATTGCGACTGATTGTCGGAGGCAGTTTCAAAGGCACTGTTTCCGGTGGTGGAGCTCTACAACCGCATGTGGACGAGTTTTTTAATTACATTGGTATTCCAGTGCAGGAAGGCTATGGGCTTACTGAAACGTCTCCGGTGATTGCCGTTAGAACGTGGCCTAAACTAGTGATTGGGACAGTAGGCCCACTGTATACGAAGACACAGCTCCGCATCGTCGATCTGATTACAGGGGAAATTCTATACCCGAATCCAGATCAGCCGGGAGGAGGCAGGGGATTGAGGGGGGAAGTCCATGTCAAGGGACCTCAAGTGATGAAAGGCTATTACAAGAGCGAGGAAGCCACAGAGAAGGTGCTCAAGGACGGCTGGTTCAATACGGGGGATATCGGGATCTACACCTACAACGATTGTTTGAAAATCGTTGGAAGATCGAAAGATACAATTGTGCTACTCAATGGAGAGAATATCGAGCCGATCCCAATCGAAGCGAAGATTTGCGAGTCGTCGTTGATCGACCAATGCATGGTGGTGGGCCAGGATCAAAAGCAATTAGGGGCCGTAGTCGTACCCTCGTTGGAGGGTTTTAGGGAAGCTGGCTTGCATGCAGATTCCATAGAAGAGCTTTCGGGCAGCGACGATGCGGAAAAACGCGTTTTGGACGAAATAAAGGGGCTCATCACAAGCGATAGTGGATTCAAGAGCTTCGAGTATATCCAAAGTGTCCGGCTATTGCCGAAAGAATTCGAAATCGGCGATGAAATGACGAACACTTTTAAGATCAAGAGGCACGTTGTCACCGACAAGTACGCGGATCTTATCGGTAGCGTTTTTGTGAAGTAGCTCGTTTTCTATCTGAGCAATTCGAACTTATTGTGGCGGACGAAATAAAGAGCCGCTGCCGTAAGAAGCAGATGGACACCATTATTCGTGACGCCGTCAATATTGCCAAGGAGCATGAGACCGTAGGCAAGGCACACGTAGATTAGGCTAGTCACTGCCAGCGTATGTTTAGTGCGAATTCCCAGCAAGAGCGCTGATCCCAGGAGGATCTCGATATAGGCAAGCGAGTAAAGGAAAGGCGAAAAAAGAAAAGAGGGAAGGTTGGTGCTGTTGGAGAAGGCCTCTATCCTTCCCGCTACGAATCCATCGTAGAGATTGCTAAACGAGTAACTCCCTTCGCTGTTGAATTTTCCTAGCCCCGCGGTCAGAAAGCGAAGCGAAAGAAATAAACGGAGCGATAGAAAGGCCCACGTTTCCGCGGACCAGAATAGAATGGAGCCATTGCGTTGATTGGAGTTTCTAGGCATAGGAGTGACTGGATAACAGGGGGTGGGTTTATGGGTGAAAATCTGGAGCTGCTAAAGTTTTAAGTAACCGGCAGTAAAGAGTTCGGCTTTGACAGTATCGTTTTCAGCGTGGAACCACTCTCTGCGCGTGTATTTACGAATAAGGTACGTTACGACTGTTGAAGTGTTGACTATGAAAAAAGAGTAGAGAAGGGCGGGCCACAGGATGTCGCCTGATATTTGGCTACTGAAGCTCAATAGAATAATGGCGAAGGCGAGAGGCCCATTCTGGATTCCGGTTTCCAGCGATACGGTCCGGCTTTTCCGCTTATCCATCCCCAACACTCGACTAAAATAGTAGCCGAATAGAAAACCGCCAAGTCCCAAAAATACGCTAGCTACGAGAATGAATGGGCTGGTCTCGTTTGGGTTCAGCATGCGATCGACGTTTCTAGGAAGCCAACTGATGATAAGGAAGATGATGACTATGATCCCCAGGGCGCTTCCAGTTTCCTCCATGTTCTTACCCCACCGAGCGCTCTTGGATTTGAGGTACATGCCTCCTACCACAGGCAGTAGGCAAATCAGAAGCGATCCTATGACCTTTCCCAAATCGATCTGGATCTGATCATTGGTAAAGGGACCAGCGTAAACGCTCAGCAGGATCGGCATGGCGACAAGGGCAATGGTAGTCGTTAGGGTACTCAGAGAAATACTCAGAGCGAGGTCCCCTTTGGCGAAATAGTTAAACAAGCTGGATGTGGTACCCGAAGGGCAACAGGCTACGATGATCAATCCAATCGCGACGGAATCGGAGAAATTGAACAATTTGGCCATGCCGAATGCCAGCGCTGGCATTATCAGGTATTGCGACAAAAATCCGACGAGCGCTGGTTTAGGGTGCTTGGCAGCGTCCTTAAAATCATCAATGGATAAGGTGCATCCTAAGCCAAACATGATGACGAACGTCATTAGTATCAGCAAGTTAGTCTCGGTCGGGGTAAGCATCCATTGTTTTGTATGGGAGATTTTAGCCTCTCGTCAATAGTTGCTCCCATTTAGGCCATCCGGAGGTGGTTTAACTCACGAGTGATAGGCGCCGATAAAGGGAAATTGATGCGTCTGCTCTGTATAATCGCTATCGTTACCGTATTCCAAGGCCCTGCTTGGGCCCGGATACCCAAGTTCGAGCCAACTGAAAAACAGATCTCGGAGCACAAGAGCGAGGTCTTTAAGATTGCTCGCGACTATATCGTCGGGACGTTCAACCTAGATCCTATTGCAGAAGGGCGATTTAATGCAGTCCGATTCAATTCAACGGGTGTTTGGGGAGACTTCCGCTGTCGCATCAAGGAGCTTGGAGAGCATCGTTACGAGGTTCTGGGATGGGTTTCGTTCGCAGGATACGAGGAAGAAGAGATTGTTTGGTCAGTAGTCATGACCTACGCTCTAGTGGATCCAGATGCCTGGAAGTACCGCCGATTAGATGCGTCCTTCAACAACTCGCCCAAAATCACCTCTTGGCGATTTGGAACCTACCGGAGTGTTCCCTACGACGCGGAATATTAGGATGCTTTCTTAGCTCGAGCCAAGAAATTTTAGCCAAAGCCGATATTTGGGTTCAGCGAGTCGCTCAACGGACCATTTGATTCAGTTGATCAGTCGGAAAGTATCTACCCGGACAAAGCGTGTGATTGGGATGCATTAGCGTGTGGGTGGTTATGTTTTTAGCAGGGATTCCCGTTTTTGATCTAAGATAGTCGACCAAAGCTTCTAGTTGATCGAGTTGGCGAGACTTGGGGCGGGTATTTTCGAAGTTCCCGATGAGGCAGATGCCTATGGCTACCTGATTGTGGGCCCACAGCTTCATGTGTCCGCCATGCAATTGCTTTTCCCATCGATTGCCTATGTAGATATCGCCGTTTCTCGTTCCTCGAGTGCCGTTCTCGATAACGAAATGGTAGGCGAGCCCATTTTCCATGCGCCTTTCCTCACGGTGAAAACGGGCGATGTTAACCGCCCGGTCGGCTGTGGTTCCACTGTGATGCACGACTATGCTTTTCCATTGCCCCCGCTTAATGTCGATCTTGTCGAGGGCATTGCGGACGTTCCAAGGTAACCGGGTGTACTTCGGAGGAGCCACGCCTGACTTAGAAGGTATTCGAATCACTTGTCCGACTCGAATCTTATTCAAGTTGCGAATACCATTGAACGAGCCAAGCTCTTTGGCTTCTAGTCCGTGCTGAGCCGCTATTGAAGAAAGGCTTTCCCCCTTACGAACCTTGTATTCAATGTATTTGGGCGCTTTACCGGGAATCTCGAGTTTCTGGCCGACAACGATTTTGTCTGCGTTCTTTAGATTGTTGGCTTTCTTAACGGAGTACACCGTCACCCCATAGGATTTGGCGATGGTGGTAAGATTCTCTCCCTTGCGCACGACGTGCACGAGAGCTTCGCTTGCAGGAAACGTTGCCACCGCTAGCAGAAAAAAGAGTATGCGGCAGATGGGCATGGGGTTATCTGGCGCCGCTGGAAGAACGCTTTTTCAAAATCTTCTGCAATTTCTTGCGATACGCTATACCGACTATGTACCCAATGCAGTTAGACTCTCCACAGAGACAGGGATGTTCTTCCCAATGTTCCAAATCGTATCCGTAATCAAATGTTAGTTCTTCGCCTTTCCTGATGCTTTGCAAAGCGACTAGCCAAATCTCGCCGTCGATATCCTGAGCTTCGCAATTCGGCTTGCAGGAATGATTGGCTAGACGAGCGATGTTCCATTCGAAATTGCCATCGAGATCGCACTTGCCATCGAGATTGAATATATAGACCGAGCCATCACCGCTCTCTAGGGCAGCATCGTGCTGGGCGACACCCCGACGCGTGGATTCCTTTTTGGGGATCAATTCTCCAAGGTACTGGATAATGTAAGCATCCTTTGGAATGCGCTTGGCTGCGAAGAGGCCTCTGTTGTGGATTTCGGATGAAGCGGTCTGCACGTAGGAAAATTCGGGAGGATTTCCGTACTCGTCCAAACCGACGAATATCCGTTTCTTAGCCTTTTTCGACTTCTTTTTGATGTCTTTCAGTTTCTTGGCCATTGAATGCGCCCTCGGCTTGTCTTGCCGATTGAGCAAAGCGGTACGGTCAATAGCATTGATGGCAATCCATTTCTGTCGACTGGATTGGCCCCTAGGAATCTTGATAGATTTTTGCCGAATAGCTGCTTTCAGAAACGGGAATGCAATGAGCGTTCAGTTGGCGTTGCCTGGACCTATCGAAACTTGCGGCCAAGCGGTAAACCGTTCTAGTGATTGCAGGAGGATCGGGAACGAGGTAATTAGAATTGAGGTCCAAAAATAAGTAATGCGCCATTTGAGAAAGCAGAAGCCATTCGAGGAAAAGCGAGAGCTTTGGCGGAGCAAGCTTGATAAGCCCATCGGTCCGGGAATGATGATAACGCTGATCCCGACCTTGATCATGTGTGTTTTCCTGGTGATGGCGGCCCCTTATCTCAAATCGATTTTGCTTAAATTTTTCGAAATGGATCAGGAAAGCGTAATTGTCCCCATCAGCCTGAGCGAGGACTCGGAACCGGTATTGCCGGATACGCCGCCGCCTAATCCGGAAACAGCGATTGCCGAAATTTACCAGAGGCAATTTGACAAAGAGGGCTTCGATTGGCGTAAGCCGCCGGAATTGGAAGTTCCGGAAGAAATACCGACAGAAGAGATTGTTAAGGAGATAAAGCCGGTACCCGTTGAGATCCCTCTACCGACCGAAACTCCAGAATTCGATCCGAACCTATACCAGGTGGAAAATTAGGTCTAAGCGACTGCCGCTAAACCAAATTGTAGTTTCCTTGGAGGGTGGCGTCAGCCCGCTGAAGGCAGTCGCTAACGTCGGTTACCAGGTTCCACAGCGTTTGCTCACCTTCGCCAAGTAGATTCAAGACCAGCAAGTCAGGGCCCTGATCTTGATCGGGTAGCTCGTTAGTTTCCCTAATTACGCCGGTAATCCATTTGGAAAGATTTAGCAAACAAGCCATTTTCCCGGTGGTGGTGCAATCTAGAGGTGAAAACTGAAAGCGTACCGGATCCGTAAAGGTGTCGGGGAAACCCCAGAGACGGAAGAGCGTGTAGCTTAGTCCAGAGCTGCCGAAGCTCTTCAAGCGCTCATTCAATCGGCCAAAAGGATCAGTGAATTGACGTTCAAGCTCTTCGTCGTGGGCCTCGCTGATGGCGCTCGCCAATGAGTGGAGCAGTCCTATCGAAAAGGCTTCGTGCGGGTCCAGCTTGTGTTTGGCGGCTAAGCTTTCCATGCAAACAGCGCAGGTGACGGCCCGTTTCCAGGCATCGACACTGTAGCTTGCCGTATGGATTGCATCGTCGCAGTACTGATAAGCGTAGATGCCGAGGAGATCGTACATGCGTTCGAATCCCACTGCGGTTGCGGCTTGTTCGATGCTCGTATAGCCACCGGTTCTGACCTCAGACAATTGATTGGCTTCTCGGATTATTCGCGTTGCCAATAGGGGCTCTAGACGGATGAGAGCGATGATTTCGTCGGGATTGATATTCCCTTCCGATACGAGGCTTTTGAGGCTGTTCGAAATTCTGGGCGCGGGAGTCATCGTCTCAAATCGGCTTTGCAGTCGGTCGACGGTTGTGGTGATTCGTTCCATGGGCCCTTTAAACGCCCAATGTTCGAGGACTTTAAGTGATCTAGAAGAGAATTGGTAATCGAATCTATAGCGAATCCTCGATGTTACCGTTGCAGCGCGATTCAATATGAGTATTTTCCTCTAGGGCTGAGCGACACGAATCACTCATTTGTTGAACCCGGAGATCGGGTTTGGAATTCAATCAGAGGCGATCACCCACTTCGGTCGGAAGCCGACGGGTTTCGCATCGAATGAGCGTTCGAGTTAGGACGATGTAGAGAGTTGACTCCCAGGGGATTGTAAATTTAGTCTAAAACAAGCGTTGATTTTTTCTAGTCTATAGATTTCGTGAGTATCAGCGCGAGAATCCCGTCGTTGGTGTCTCGTGTTTTTCTATTTTATGGAAGTCGTGTCTTCATGGATTTTGCCGTTTCTGATCGGTTTCACGGTTGCCTTTCTTGCAGGCTACTTGATGTCGAGAAGAGCGCGTGTCCAGGCGAAGACGGAGGCGGAGTCGATCATATCGCTAGCTAGAAGAGAAGCGGATGTGGTCTCCAAGGAAAGCCGATCGACTCTAGAGCTGGAAATTCGCGAGAAACGGAGCGAGATCGAGCGAGAGGCCAAGGGAATGGAGATGGAGATAGATCTTCGTCTAAGTGAAATCAAGTCCCACGAGGAAAGCCTGGCTGCCTTGGATCACGAACTCCGTCTTAGGGAAAAGAATATTCAGGACGAGATTCAAGATCTGAAAGATGACGAATCGCGGCTTTCGGAGATGTCCAAGAATGTCCAGCGAACGATGGCCAATCTGGCCTCTATGGACGTAGAGCAGATCAAAAAGGAGCTCCGCGAACAAGTTGAGCTCGATAGCAACGATGAGCTTTCGAGGTTGCGGAAAGAACTGCTCGAACGCTCCGAGGCCGATGTGAACCGGGAGGCAAAACGAACCTTGCTGGCAGCGATGCAGAGAATCGCCAGCAAACCGAATAGCGATATCAGCGCGGCAATCGTCCAGCTTCCAAACGATGACATGAAGGGCCGGATTATTGGCCGGGAAGGCAGAAACATTAAATGCTTTGAAACCGCGACGGGCACTACGCTGCTCATTGATGAGTCGCCTCAGATGGTGCTAGTCTCTTCTTTCGATCCAGTACGGCGCGAGATTGCCAAGACGGCTCTCGAGAGATTGGTCAAAGACGGTCGGATCCATCCGGCGACAATCGAGGAGTTTGTCGGAGCCGCCAGACTGGATGTGGACGAGATCGTCGAAAATGCTGGAGACGCTGCTACCAGTTGCTTGAAAATCTCCCGCCTCCACCCCGAAATCATAACCTTGCTCGGCAAGTTGAAGTTCCGCTCCTCCTACTCTCAAAACGTCCTCGAGCATTCCATTGAGGTGGGTCAGCTTTGCTCGATTTTCGCTTCCGAGATGGGCCTAGATCCCAACATTGCTAAACGGGCTGGCTTGTTGCACGACATTGGCAAGGCAATCGATGGAGAATACGAAGGCAGCCATGCTATAGTGGGAGCCGATTTCGTAAAAGCTAGGGGAGAGAGCGATATCGTCGTCAATTCGGTCGCCGCCCATCACAATGAAGTCCCGACAGAAAGCCTGTATGCGGGAATCGTTATTTTAGCGGATACGGTTTCCGCGGTACGTCCCGGGGCTAGATCCGAGTCGATCGCTTCTTACATCGACCGGTTGAATTCACTTGAGAAGCTAGCCGTGTCTTTTCCAGGTGTTAAGTCGGCTTACGCGATTCAGGCGGGCCGAGAAGTTCGTGTGCTCGTCGATCCCGACGATGTATCCGACGATGAAGCTAAGCTCCTTTCTCGCAGTCTTCGCGATCGTATCGAAGACGAGCTCGAATATCCGAGCTCCATTCGCATCACCATAATTCGGGAACAACGTTTTACCGATACGGCGAAATAGGGCATTACCGTTCTTCAAGAAAAGGATTTCTCCAGCCAGCAAACGTCGTAGAACTGGTCGAATTTATATCCTACTTCAGAATACACGCCTATCTCTTTAAAGCCGAATTTCCTGTGTAAAGCCATGGAGGCTTCGTTGGGGAGGGTGATGCCACCATAAGCTCGATGAACCTCGGTGTCCTCGAGCTTTTCGAAAAGCGCAGCGTATAGTTTTGAGCCGATACCCCGGCCCGATTCGAGCGGATCGATATAGATGCTCGATTCAACTGAAGTGTAGTAGGCGGCTTTGGTTCTAAACTGGCTGCTCGACGCGTATCCGACCGTTTTACCATTCACCTTGGCTACGAGCAATCGATAAGGACCAGTCAGGCTGTAGTGGTTGAACCACGACGATAATCTTTTCTCAACCGATATCGGCTCGGTATCGAAACTGATGGGCGTGTTAGCAATGTAATGGTTGTATATCTCGGTTAAGCAGGGGACATCGCCCGCTTCCCCTGGCGTGATGATAATAGCGTCTTCCATGAATTTCCCGGTCTACTGAGATTTTTCCGAAACCCTGTTGGCACAGCGAACCTAGGACAGTTCGGCCTGCAGTTGGAGCATCTTTGCTCTCAGGGTCTTTTCAAGCTTCTCGGCCATCGTCCCGTTTTGATCGTGCCCCGCTTCGTGTATTCTAACGGCTAGGATTTTTAGCGTGTTGATAGTCGAACTGGTTGCTCCGTCTGGAAGCTTTGCCTCGATTGCGGCAAGAGCTTTGGTCAATGCGATTTCGAGGTGATGCATCTCGACATAGGCACTTTCAGCTGTGGCTATGGTCATTTCCTCGGCAAGCCCAAGCAGATGGGTCAAAAGAGCGTCGGTATCTAGTTGATCGACTTGGACGCTTTCATAGGGCTTGGGATCCCGGTCTACGTCGTGAATATCCATGCCGCCTCCGCCGCAACCGGCCAAAAGAATGAGGATCGAGAAAGCGATAGCTATATGATTTTTCATTTGTATTCAAAAAACAGTAGTATCCAAAATAGGCAAATTAAGCGTTCAGAATTCGAATAACGTCCGCGTGCAGGTCGGAATTGGCGGCGACGATCGAGCTGCCTCTCTCGGGATCGCCGCCTTCCCAATCCGAAATCATCGCCCCAGAGCCGCGAATGATGGGGATGAGGGCCATCAAATCCCAAGGATTCATCTCGGGGTCGAGCATGATATCGGCCTTGCCGCAGGCGACAAGATAGTAGCCGAAGCAATCGCCCCAAGTCCGGGTAAAGTAGGTCATGCGGGAAAGCTGATTAAAGTTCTTCGATCCCTTGACCTGGTCGATATATCCCTGGTCCGTGCAAAGCAGGATCGATTTGTCGAGAGGTTTGCCAACGGTAGCGGTTACGGGGGAGCCATTGACGTAAGCAGCCTGTCCAT
>Ga0208624_1000211_pt1 | contig 30115 bp, 32 predicted proteins | sample Knorr_S23_td_DCM_FD_185607 | JGI IMG/M metagenome (GOLD analysis project Ga0208624, IMG submission 185607) | Marine microbial communities from Southern Atlantic Ocean transect - Knorr_S23_td_DCM_ad_71m_LV_A (SPAdes) (version 2) | ecosystem: Environmental > Aquatic > Marine > Oceanic | place... | reverse complement strand
CAAAAGCATCAACATAGCTTTCAAGATTTTTTATAATCTCTTTTAAACCGTGTCCATATGCGTTGCTTTTAACAATGAACATAAATTTTGAATCACTGCTTATGAGTGATTTAAGATGTGAAATATTGCTAATAATTTTAGAGCTATCGACAATTAGCTCAGCTGAGTGAGTTGTCATTCAAACTTACTATAAAGACCCTCCTCTGGGAGCCGGTCGTCAGGAACAAAGTCCTCAAATCTTGCATACTGCTTTAAGAAAGTAAGATAAGTTTTTCCAATTGGGCCATTTCTTTGTTTTCCAATAATTATCTCAGCCTTATTTCCTTGATCAGTATCCTCATTGTAAACTTCGTCTCTGTAAATAAATAAGATTACATCCGCATCCTGCTCAATTGCACCTGAGTCTCTTAAATCAGCCATCATAGGTCTTTTGTCTGTTCTTTGTTCTACTGCCCTGTTTAGCTGTGAAAGAGCTATGACAGGAACATTTAATTCTTTAGCCAGAGATTTTAAGGATCTCGAGATCTCTGAAATCTGATTAACACGGTTTTCAAGAGTTCCGGGAACCTGCATTAACTGCAAATAATCTACTACAATTAAAGAAAGTCCATTTGGCTCTTGTCTATTAATTCTTCTTGCTCTGGCTCTTAACTCCATAGGCGAGAGTAGAGAGCTATCATCAATGTATAGAGGAAGTTCACGCAACCTTTTGCTTTGCTCAACCACCTGAGTGACTTGTTTATTATCAAGCTTCCCTGATCGTACGTCTTGTTGATCCAGTCTAGACATTCCTGAAAGTAATCTAGTGGTTAATGATTCTGCGGGCATCTCAAGACTAAAGACAAGTACTGCTCCTGTATTTTCATCATTCTCTACTAAAACATTCTCAGCTATATTCATTGCAAATGCAGTTTTACCCATACTTGGTCTTCCTGCTACGACAATGAGATCTCCATCTTGGAGTCCCTGCAGTTTATTATCAATTGCTCTAAATCCAGTTGAGCTTCCCAAGAGTTGAGAGCCGCTTTCAGCCAATTGATGAAGTCTATCAATTGATTTTGGTATTAATTCCCTCATTGATTGAATACTAGATTGAGACCTGTTAGCTTCATCATTTAAAGAAAATATTTTTCTTTCAGCTTCATCAAGAAGACTAAAACCATCCATTCCTTGAGGGTTATTTATTAATTCAGCAATCTCAGAATTTGCTTTCATAAGTTGTCTTGCTACAGACCTTTGCCTGATAATTTCGGCATATGCCTCGAGGTTCGCTGCAGTTGGGGTCTCGGTTGCTAAAGATATTAGATAATCTTTACCTCCGATTTTATTAAGAAGATTCTTACTATCAAGCTTTTCAGAAACTGTAAGTGGATCAAGTGGCTTATTCTCATTAATAAGCTCTCCCATGCTCTCAAAAATTAATTGATGATCTTTGCCATGGAAATCTTTATCAGAAATTTTGAGGATAACTGAATCAAATCTTTCAGTTTCCAGCATTAGTCCACCTAGGACGGCTTTCTCTGCTTCTCTTGCCTGTTGATTAAAATTGTTAGTTATTTCTGACATGGGTTTATGATTTTTACATCATATTCAAAAATAAACAACTACTCTGATTCTACTTTTACTATGATTTCGGTTGAAACCTCTTGATGGAAGGATATTGTTACTGAATGCTCGCCTATTTCCTTAATTGGACCCTCTGGAAGTTGAACTTGGCTCTTATCAATTTGAATATCTGATGACTGACATGCTTCTTCTATTTCTCTAGTCCCAATCGAGCCATACATAGAGCCTTCTTCGGAAACAGCAACTTTGATTACTACTTCTTTTCCGGATACGGCATCTGCTGCTGCTTGAGCTTGAACTTTAAGATCTTCAGATTCTGCTGCTAATTCTGCTTTTTTTGCTTCAACTATTTTTATATTCTCTTCATTAGCAAACATTGCTTTTTTTTGAGGTATTAAATAATTTCTTGCAAACCCTGACTTCACATTAACAACATCACCAATGTCACCAAGGCGAATAATTTTATCTAGCAATATAATTTTCATATTTAGTTATGTGAATCTGTATATGGCAATAGAGCCATATATCTGGCAACCTTAATTGCTTTTGTAATTTTTCTTTGCTGAGAAGAGGTTACTCCAGAAACTCTTCCGGGTACTATTTTTCCGGTTTCGGTGATGTACCTCTTAAGTAAATCAATGTTTTTATAATTTATAAATTTTGAATCGAGATTACTCATCTTTAGTCTCCTCTTTTTCATTTTCAGCTTGTTTGTCTTCAGTTACTTTTTCATCTTCGCCCACTTCGTCTGCGGTTTCCTTAGCATCATCTGATTTTTTGTCATCATCTTTTTTTGTTTCTTCTTTTTTGTCGGCTGATTTTGTAGCTTTTTTAGGTTTATCCTCATCTTTCGCAGAGTCTTCTTTCAGATCAGATTCAAAGTCTGGAACATTATTAATTTTTACGAATAAATGTCTAATTATCATATCGTTAAACTTTATCTTGTTTTCAATTTCGGAAACATTTTCTGGGGTACCTTCTACATAATAGAAAAGGTAGTGGCCTTTGTTATGGTCATCTATTGAGTATGCAAGCTTTCTTCTTCCCACATCTTCTAACCTAGATATGGAAAAATTATTATCTGATAATAGTTTTTCAAAACTAGTAAAAAACTTATCAATATCCTTTGAAAGATCAGGATTAATTATTAAAGCTATTTCGTAATTCTGCATTTTTACCCTATGGTTATAAGACTTAACACTTATTTGCTAAATCAAGGTGAGTGAATTATATATAAAATTTGTTTCTAATCAATAATTATTTTTAAGCCAACTCCAAGCTTTGGATACAAAGCTATCTCCTGAGTTTGATACAAGTCCGTTTTTAATTCTGTCATTACCGTAGGCTAATAGACCTATTGAAGTTGCATATATTGGATTTCTCAGAACATTTTCCATTCCTGAAAACTTCTCTGGGACTCCCAATCTAACACTTGTCTGAAAGATTGATTCTGCTAATTCAACTACGCCCTCCATTTTTGAAGTTCCGCCAGTTAAAACTATGCCAGCAGGAATCTTATGTTCAAATCCATTTCTTTCAATCTCAGCTCTTATTAGCTCAAATAGCTCAACATATCTAGGCTCTATTATCTCAGCCAGTGATCTTCTTGCTAACTCTCTTGGAGGCCTTCCTCCAACTCCCTGAACCTCTATCATGTCTTCGTCATTTGTAAATTCAGCAACTGCACATCCATATGTTTGTTTTATTTCTTCAGCTTGAGATGTTGGTGTTCTTAAAGCAACGGCAATATCGCTTGTTACTTGATCACCTGCAATTGGTATTACACCTGTAAAAATAATTGATCCAGAATTAAGAATTGCAATATCTGTAGTGCCTCCTCCAATATCAACAATACAAACTCCTAAATCTTTTTCATCCTCTGTTAGAATTGAATATGAGCTTGCAAGTTGCTCAAGCACAAATGCATTTGCATTCAAATCACAAGAACTAATACATTTCTCAATATTTGAAATAGCATTTGATGCACATGTTACTAGGTGAACACTAGATTTCAGTCTGACACCAGTCATGCCGATAGGTTCCTTTATTGAGTCTTGTTCATCAATAGTATATTCCTGAGGTATAACATGAAGCATTGTCTGATCTGATGGAACAGCAACTGCTCTTGCAGATTCTATAACTGCATCCACATCAGATTGTTTTACTTCTTTGTCTTTTATACCAACTACGCCCTCTGAGTTTAGGCTTTTAACATGATTTCCAGCTATTCCTACAAAAATATTTCTAATCTTTTCATCTATTAAAGATTGAGCCTGTTCAACAGCTTTTTCTATTGCATCTGTTGTTGCATCGATATTGACAACGACACCTTTTTTAAGACCGCTTGAAGGATATGTTCCTAACGAAAGTATTTCTAGATTATCAGATGAGTCATACCTTCCAACTAAACAAACAACTTTTGAAGTACCAATGTCTAAACCAACAATAAGATCTTTATTTTTTGATTGATTATTTGTCATATTTCAGAGAAATTCCTGCATTACTTCTTAAGTCTACTATACTTACATTTTTTCTTTTTGCGTATAAGTATTCTATAGTTTTTAAAAGATTTTCAAACTTGTAGCTGTCTAAACTTTTACCCAATTTTGCTTCAAAATCTTCAAATTCGAATATCCATCCCTCGACTGAGTTGTAGTTTATAGAAATTAGTTTGTTTTCAGCTAAGTCAATCGGATACTTTATCCAGTCAAAAACCTCATAAAGTAATGGCTCTGGACAATTAATCATAAGAATTTTGTTAGACAAGGAATTCTCATTTTTTGGGAAAATAACTAAATCTTTGTCAACAAAACTATCATTGTTCCAAACAAAAATAGGTTTTCTTGAATAGATGTTTATAGATGAGGGTTTGGAAAAGTTTCTTTTGATTTCATATCTTTCAATCCAGTGCTTTTGATCTAAGAAAGTTTTAATTCTTTTAATATTATTTTCATATTTTAATTCTTGTATAACCTCAAGCATGTAATTTTCATCAAAGGTTTCAATAAAATTAATTTCAAATTCGGCAGAGTGCGAAGGAATTAAAAATAGGATTAAAAAACTTACTAAAAAAGTTCTTTTCTTACTTTGTAATTTCATTCACTAGCTCATCAAAACTAAATCCCTTTAAGCTTGCAGCATAAGGAAAAAGACTATGATCAGTCATACCTGGAACAGTATTAAGTTCTAATACAAAAAAATTTCCTTTTTGATCTTGCAGAATATCCACTCTACCCCATCTTGAAAGCCCAAATACATTGAAACAACTTTTAGCTATTTCTTTTAATGTATCCAAGTCATTTTCATCCAAATCAGCTTTAATAATCTGAGTTTCATCATCATCATATTTAGCTTCATAATCATAGAATTCTCTTTTAGTAATTATTTCTAAGGGTTCAAGAATATGGTCATTTAAAAAACCGACAGTAAACTCCCTACCCTCAATAAATCTTTCGACTAAAAATTTTCTTTCCCTGTCAACTAAATCTACTTTTATCTTCTCTAGATCAGATTTTGAGAAATCTGTTACCTTAATAATATCTATACTAGAGCCTTCTTTGCAGGGTTTTATAAATACACCTTCTTGAAACTGCTCTTCTATTTTATTTTTAGACTCAATTATTTCTTGAAATGTTTTATACACAGAAAAATCGGGAGTAGGAAGATTGTTCTGTCTTAATATATTTTTGCAAATTTCTTTGTCCCAACTATTCTTGCAAGCTTCAAAACCAGAGCCGGTATAGTCTATTCCTGCTTTATCCATTTTTGATTGAAGAATACCACTTTCGCCCTCTTCGCCATGCAATGCAATAAAAACAAGATTAAAATCTTTTAGCTTTTCCAGTTCAGTCAGATCCGCATAATCAATTAAGTGAGATTTATATCCATTCTTTACTAGAGATTTATGAATAAATTTACCGCTTTTAAGTGAAACCTCTCTTTCTGAGGAATTACCTCCATAGAGTACACAGACTTCTTTCATATCTTCCATTTCTTGATTAAACCCTTTGAAACCATAGAAACATTTCCTGCTCCTTGAGTTATTACAACATCATATTTATCTATACATTGCTCAACCATATCATTTACATTTTCATGTTTTACGAGACTGCAAAAGTCTTTTCCATTTATTGTATTTAATTTTTGTGCCATATTTTTTGAAGAGACTCCCTTAATTTCTTTTTCACTTGCAGAATAAATTGGCAATAAAAATACCTTATCAACTTTGCTTAATGTTGAAATAAAATCCTTAAAAAGCATTTTTGTTCTTGAAAATCTATGAGGTTGAAAAATCATGAGAACTTTCTTTTTCTTAAAGTGCCTTCTTAAAGAAACTATTACTTGCTCTATTTCTTTAGGATGATGTCCATAATCATCAATATGAGTAACTTGCTTATTTTTAATTATTAGCTTAAATCTCTCTAGTCTCCTTTCGACGCCAGAAAAAGATTTCAATGCAGCCCTGATTGTCTGAATACTAATTCCTTCCTCTATAGCAACTGCTATAGCAGCAACAGCATTATAAATATTGTATTTCCCCTGGAGTGATAACCTGAATTTATGTTTTTTATTTGTGTCTTTAATATAAATTTTAAAATCAACATAATCAAAGAAGTAATTGATTTCAGTAACTGTAATGTCACTTTTTTTATTTAAACCAAATGTAATTACCCGTCTTTTTATTTTTTTTAATATATCCCTGGTATTTTTATCATCATAATTAGCAATGACATATCCAAAAAAAGGAATATTATCTGAAAAATCTAAAAAAGATTCTTTCAAGTTGTTAATATTGCCCTCATAAGCCTCAAGATGATCATCATCTATATTTGTTATAACAGCGGAATCAGGATAAAAACTTAAAAAAGATTTATCACTTTCATCTGCCTCAAATATGAAAAAATTCCCGTCACCAAGACGTGAGTTACCATCTGAACTAAGTATTTTTCCCCCAATTACATAAGTTGGACTTAATAAAGCTTGATTAAAGATATGAGCAATTAAGCTTGTTGTTGTTGTTTTTCCATGACTGCCAGCAACCGCTATTCCTTGGTATCCTCTGGAAATACCACTAAGCATTTCAGCCCTAGGAATAATTGGTATATTTTTCTTTTTTGCAGAAGATACCTCTACATTTGAAGAATCAATTGCGGAGGATAAAACAATTAAGTCTTTATTGTTTATGTTCTTGCTTTTGTGCGAGTAAGTTACGTCAACGCCTGACTTTGCTAACTCATCCAGATCTTTTGTTTTGGAGATATCTGAACCCGAAATGTTATATCCTTTCTTGTGAAGAATTGTTGCAATTCCTATCATTCCAGACCCACCAATGCCTATAAAATGAATATTTCTTATTTTCTTAAATTGCTGCATTATCTTTATGAATTTCATCCAACATTAAAGAAGCTGCTCTTGAGTGATCAATAGGCGGCTCTTTCTTTTTCCAATTCTGATAAATTTTTTCATGAATTATTTTTTTAAGAAGATAAGAGAGGCTATCTAGTGAGTCTTTTTCTTGAAAAATCTTACCTTGATTATTTTCCTCATAAAATACTGCATTAAAGTATTGATGATTATCAATTGATTCAGGAAGAGGAATCATGATCATCCCTCTCTTTTTTTGAGAAATCTCACTAAGAGTGCCTGCCCCACATCTGCAAATAGCAAAGTCACACCACTCAATATATTCATCTAAATTATCTATAAATTCTAAGATTGATGCATTAACTTCTTGATTGTATTTTGAAACATTTTGAATCTTCCCCAAACCGCATTGATGGATTACATTTAATTTTGTATTTAAAGTATTTAGAGTAGTGGGAATATTTTTATTAATAAAATCCGCTCCTTGGCTCCCGCCAGTAACTAAAATATTTAAATTATCATTTTGATCAATATCTATAGCTTTTTTATTTTGTATATATGATGGATTTCCAATAAAAAAGTATTTTTTGTTTTTGCTAATTGGAAATGCAGTGAACATCTTTTCTGCAAATAATGAAAGAAGTCTATTTGAAGATCCTACAACTGAGTTTTGCTCATGCAAATATAGTTTCCTTAAGCTAATGATACTGGCAAAACCTACTGGGACTGTTATAAATCCACCAAAACAAACCACTGAAGATATTTTTCTTGAAATAATAATTGATATGACTTGAAAAAAAATTAGAGGTAACTTAATTAAAAAGATTAATTTTTGAGTGATGCTTTTTCCCCTGAAGCCATCCAATTCAAATTTTATAAAATCTATATTCTCATTTTGCTGAAAAATCTTTTTTTCAAGATCAGTATTGGTGCCTAAGAAAGTAATTTTATAATCATTTTTAAGAGCCTCCTTAGCAAAACCAAGTGCTGGAAAAATATGTCCGCCTGTTTTAGCAGCGCAAATGATTATATTTTTCATTTATAGAACTTATTTTCGTTATTAATTCTTACAACTATAGCTATTAGGCTCATCATTACAAGTAAACTAGTACCTCCGTAACTAATGAACGGAAGAGTTAGTCCCTTTGTAGGAAGCAGCCCAATATTAACTCCTATATTTAAGATTACTTGAAGTGATATTAAAAATCCTATTCCAAAACAAAGGTAACCCTGGAATGGTCTAATTTTATTAAATGATTCAAAAGAAACTTTAAAAATGCTAATTAATAAGAATACATAAATCAAAATTAGGCATACACCTCCTATTATTCCAAGTTCCTCAACTAATATTGCAAAGATAAAATCTGTATGTGCCTCGGGTAAAAAAAGATTCTTTTGAATGCTATTTCCTAATCCTAATCCAAACCATCCTCCCTGACCCAAACTTATTAAGGATTGAGCTAGCTGCCAACCACTATCTTGAATATCCTCAAAAGGATCAATAAAACTTAATAATCTTATAAGTCTGTATGGTTCTAAAAATATTGCAATTGCTCCTAGTATTAAAAAGAGCGTTATTAAAATTAAAAATTGGTAAAAAGAAATGCCAGCAAAGAAAAGTAAAACCATTACGATTAAGCAAAGTATGGCCGTAGATCCATAATCTGGTTGAATTAATATTAGAGAAGCAAAAAGGGTTAAAACGAAAAGAGGTCTTAAAAAACCAGATGTTGATGATATTTCTTCAAGCCTCCTTACGCAATATCCAGAAATATAAATAAGCATACAGAACTTGGCAACTTCAGATGGCTGGATATTGATTGGTCCAAACCTTATCCATCTCATACTTCCGTTGACCTCAGTACCAACTCCCGGAAAAAATAATGCGACTAGCAAGATAAGAGATAGTATTAATAATAACCAGTCAAATTTTCTTAAAAAATCTGATGGAATAAGAAGAAAAAAACAAAAAATAATAAAGCCAATCGAAATAAAAATGGCTTGCCTTGATGCAAAGAAAAAAGGATTATCATAAATTGATTCAGCTCTGACCATACTCGAGGAAAGGACCATAATCTCTCCAAAGATTAGTAAGAGGACAAAAGTAAAAAGAATTTGAAAATTATTACTTTTAAGTTCCACTATTTTCCTCTATTAGTTTATTGAATGCCTTCCCCCTTTCTTCAAAATTAATATAGTCATCGCCACTAGGATACCCTGGGGAAAAGAGAATATTTTTAATATTAGCTTTTTCAATCTCTTTGAGTGCTAAACTTAGATTTTCACATAAAATCTTATTATCATGTTTTATACATGAGAAGATTTCATTTGCATGTATACCGCATATAACTACCAATGATGGATTTGAAATATCAACTTCTTTGAATCCTTCTTTTTCAGGATTACCTATTAGGATCAAAGCAAAATCATTAAATATCTTACTTGCTTCACATATTGCAAATTTTAAGGAATGAGAGTTAGTAGATTTAGAGTCATTGATTGTATTTTGATTAATTTTTTGAAACCTAAACGGGAGATCTTTTAGTTCTTTCTTCGGAGGCATAGATCCAGTAATAAATTTATATATAGTCTTTATATCATCACTCTGAATACTTTTTTTAGCCTCCAATATTCTTTTTTTTGATTGAACATAGTCTTCAATATTTTCGTGATAATCAAGATGATCACTATCTATATTGAGAAGTATCCCATAATCAAGATCAATATTTGAAACCTTATCTAATTGGAAACTAGAAAGTTCAATAATTGAATATTTTTTTCCATTATTCAAAACATCTAGGACTGGCTTACCAATATTTCCAACTAGGTTTATAGAGTATTTTTCTTCTAATAGTTGCATTAAATGATAGCAGGTGGTGCTTTTTTTATTTGTACCGGTTATTCCTATTTTTATAGAGTCATCTTCATTGAAAAAAATATCCATATCAGTAAAAACTGTTGAATATTTCTTTAAGTTTTTAAACTTCTCTTTAGGCACTGAAGGACTTACATAGATATTTTTATAAAAACCATCCTCAATCTTTGAAGCAATTTTTAATGAATCACTGTGCAAAGTGTCATATATTTCAAACTCTTCGCCTTTGATGTCAAGATATCTTTGGAATGACTTTCCAGTAACACCGAAGCCATATATCAAAGATGGCATGGATTACCTTAATTTGAGTGTTGCAAGGGCAACTAAAATTAGAACAAGGGTGATAATCCAGAATCTAACAATAATTTTTGGCTCTGGCCACCCTTTTAGCTCAAAGTGATGATGAATTGGTGCCATTAAAAAAACTCTTTTTTGCCTTAATCTGTAAGAAGTGACTTGAATCATGACGCTTAGAGTTTCAGCTATGAAAACTCCTGCCATAATTGCATAAACTATTTCATGTCTCAGAATTACAGCAAGGACTCCAAGAATTGCACCAAGAGTAAGAGAGCCAACATCTCCCATAAAAACTTCTGCAGGATATGAGTTGTACCATAAGAAGCCAATTCCGGACCCTATAAGCGCTCCGCAAAATACAATTAGCTCACCTGCAATTTGAAGATGAGGTATAAATAAATATTCTGCAATTAACTGGTTACCCATTGCATATGCTATTAATCCTAAGCCTCCACCAATTAAAATAGTTGGCAATATTGCTAACCCATCAAGGCCATCTGTAAGATTTACTGCATTTGATGAACCAACAATTACAAATGAGCCAAACAGAATAAATGAAAGCATGCTCATTTCAAAGATCCAATCTTTGTTAAAAAGGAGTATTAGTGATATTTCTGCTGAATCTTCGGCAGAGAAGTATAAAAAGCTTACTGCAGTAATTGAGATTATAGTTTGAGACAATAGTTTAAGCCTTCCGGATATGCCTTTTGAGTCCTTATATTTAATTTTATAGAAATCATCAAGAAAACCTATGATGGTGAAACCTGATGTAATAAAAAGGCAAACCCAAATATATCTATTACCTAAATCTGCCCACAATAAAGTAGATATTAGCAATGAGGAGATTATTAGTAATCCGCCCATGGTTGGGGTACCAGACTTTTGTTTGTGGGAATCTGGACCTCTCTCGACTCCATATTGTTTAAATTGCATCCTTTGAAGCCAGCTTATTAGCTTAGGGCCCAAAAATATTGTCAGCAATAACGCTGTTATTGTTCCTCCAATTGTTCTCACAGTAAGATATCTGAGAACATCGAAGCCAGGATCAATATCTACAAGTATGGTGCCTAAGTATTCAAACATTAAATAAATCTCTCCATTTTCATTCCTCTAGAACCTTTTATTAAAACAATATCATTCTTTTTAATAAAGTCTGCAATAAATGCCTTGAGTTGTTCTTCATTAAAAAAATTATAAGATTTTTTTTGAAATCCACTAGAAGCAAATTTTGAAAGCTCTCCAAAAGTTATGAGAATATCAATCTTGGAATTTTTTGCATAAGAGCCTATATCAATATGAAGTTTTTTTCTAAATCTTCCTAACTCAAACATATCTCCGAAAATAAAAATCTTTCTGCCTGAAAATTCTGATAGTACATCTATACTTCTCTTGACTGATTCGGGGTTTGCGTTATAAGTATCATCAATCAATGTGGATTTATTTCTCCAAGAAAGAATTCTTTGTCTTGAAATAGAACTTGATATATTTTTTAGAGATTTAAGCATCTTTAAGTTGCTCTCACCTAAGACATTAAGACATGTGTGACATACCAAAATATTTTGAACATTATGCTTTCCTAGAAGTGATGAAGAAATAGAAATAGCTTTAGATTTTTTATCATCATTACAGCTCTTGATAATATCAAAAGTCATTACTTTTTTATCTTTTGAGATTTTCTCATTCTTCGCAATAAATTTTTTAGGGACAGGGATTACATTGATTCCTTTTGCCATATTTTTCCATCTTTGAAGATAGTTCATATCATTTGGTACTATCAAAGTTCCTCCTTTACGGATATTTTTTATAAGCTCAGACTTAACCTTGAAAACACCTTCAATATTTATAAGTTTTTCTAGATGCGAGTTTCCGATATTTGTAATTATTCCTATATCAGGCCTAACTATCTTTGATAAATATTCGATATCTCCTTTTTTTGCTGCACCAGCTTCTAAAACCATATATTTACTATCCTTTTTTGACGACATAATGCTAATAGGAAGGCCAATTTCGTTATTAAAATTTTTAATTGTAGACGAACACTTAGGGAGTGATTTTGAGATGATATTTGTTGTTGATGTTTTTCCATTACTCCCAGTAATTAATATTTTCTTTCCTTTAAAATCAGACGCAATCTCCGATGATATTTTTGAAAGTGCTTTCCTAACACTAGGAACATAGATGACATTATTTTTTTTAATATAAGATTTATCAGAGCATAAAACTGCAATTGCTCCAGATGAGAAAGCTTTTTCGATAAATTTATTTCCATTGAAATTTTCCCCCTTCAAAGCAATAAAAAGTGAGTCTTTTTTGATAGTTCTTGTATCAATTGAAATATTTTTAAATTTAATATCTTTTTTTGGCTTTAAACCAAGATACTTTCTAATATCGTTTGTGCTAGAAATGAATTTCATTAAAATTTTCTTTCTTTTTTTGTGCAATTTCCTTTTGCCAAGATTTCTAACTTAGGATTCTTATTTTTGCCACCATCTTTACTTTTCAGCCAGATATCGCCAAAAATTCTCCCTTTGCCCGTATACCAGTTGATAGAGTTTGAGATTCCATAATATTCGACACTATAATTATCAAAAATTGGATGATCTTCTCCCAAAGTCATTGATGATATTACTTCTATGCCATTTTCACTTATCTTTTTACTCCAATTCGCTTTAGGATTTACCCAAATTGGTGAAGGGTCAAAAGTATAATTAAGTTTAATAAGGTTATCGCTTTCATCAATTTCCCAATACTGAACAACCTGCAAAGATTCTTTTTGCCAATCGTCTTTGTCAAAATTTGTTTTTGCTTTATTGATAAGGAAAATAGACTGTTGCGTCTGAGTTGCCAGGTTTTTAAAAAAGTCTAAGCCTTCAGATATTACTGTTTTGGAAAGATCTCTATAGGTTACAGAAAATGACCCTTCAAGCTCACAGATTATTTCTTTTTTTTCTGAGAAAGAGAATGTTGAAAAGACTAACATTATAAGAGTGATATATTTCATAATATTTCCTCCACAACCCTTTGATCGTTAAATGGTATCTTGATTCCTTTTATTTCTTGAAATTCTTCATGCCCTTTCCCAAGAATCAATAAAATTTCATCTTCTTTTAAGGCATCTATACCATTCTTTATTGCTTGTTTCCTATCTGGTTCAACAATTAAGTTACTATACTCCTGATCTTTTCTAGAATCATCCAAAATTGACTGGAAACTTTCATTTCTACAATTGTCAGAAGTAAAAATGACTTTTCGTGAATTAGCGCATGTAAATTTCATGATTTTTCCTCTTTCAGAACTATCTCGCTCTCCTCCACATCCATAAACAATGATTAAATCATGATAAATATTTGAGACAGAATTAACTATAGCTCTGATGCCCCCAAAATTATGTGCATAGTCAATTAAAATATTTTTATTATTTTTAGATATTATTTTTGCTCTACCAGAAGGAAGATCTATTGACTTAATAAGCTCCTTGTCAAAAAAAATATTTTTTTCTATTTGATCAAGGCATGCTATTGCAAAAACTAAATTATAAATATTATGTTTTTGAAAAAATCTTACTTTTAAGTCAATACATCTATCATTCGATATTAATCTAAAATTACAGCCATTTTTATTAGTTTTATCTATCGAAAAAAAGTAATCTGCTTTTTTATTGGAGCTACTCACTATGCATTTTTCATATTCTGCTAATTCTTTACCTATAAGTGAAGCAGAAGTTTCACAGTCCCCATTTAAGATAATCTTATTATGAGAAGAGAAATTTAATATCTTCAGTTTTGAGTCAATATAATTTTGAATATTTTTGTGAAAATCTAGATGATCTTGCTCGATATTCAAAATTGCCCTAGTTTCAGCATCTATTCCTATAAGTCTATTCTGCTCTAAACCATGAGAAGAAGCTTCGATACAAACAAATAGGTCATCTTCATATTTTTCTCCAGATATAAATTCAAAAAGTTCAAAAAGATTTGGAGTTGTGTTACTTGTTTCCTTAAATCTTGTTTTACTTTCAATTCCTAAGGTCCCTGCTAGTAAAGCATCTTTGTTAGTTTTTAATAGTATTTGGTAAGAAAAGAATGCGGTCGAAGTCTTTCCGTTAGTCCCTGTAAAAATAAGGAACTTTAAGTTTTTTTCACGAATATTATAAAAATTAAGACATATTTCTTTTTGTCTCTTAAATAAATCTTCTATAAAAAAACATGGTATCTTGTGTTGCTCATTATAATTTTCTTTATCATGCAAGACACAGCTGGCTCCATTAGCAATAGCTTCGTCAATATAATCAAGTCCGTGAGACCTTAAACCTTGAAGAGCTATAAAACATTGATCTTTTTCTATTAATCCAGATGAGCTTGTCAATCCAGATATAAATATGTCTTCATTAATATTTAAGCCTAGATCTCGTAAAACTTTCATTTATTAAAATATCCCATATAGCTAAAAACATCATTTGAGATCTTTTTAAAAAGTGGGGCTGCAACAGATCCTCCAGAATATTTTTGAGATCCCAAGCCATCAATATTTACAAAGATGGTCAACTCATTTGATGGATTAGGCCCAATTCCAATGAAAGAAGCTGTATATGTTGAACTTTTATAGTTACCGTCTCTAAGTTTTTCTGTTGTTCCTGTTTTACCGCTTACATCAAAGTTTTCTAACTTTGCAAGAGCTCCTGTTCCATCTTCTACGACTTTCCTCATTGAAAATAAAATATCATTAGCAGTTGATTCGCTAATAATTTGTTCTGAGAAGATTTGAGATTCATTATTTTTAATGATGTTAAAATCATAATAGGTACCCTTATTTGCAAAGATTGCATATGCCTGTGAAATTTGGAAAGGTGTCGCTGTTAATCCATAACCATATCCGAGTGTAGCTATTTCAATATCAGAAATTTCATCTCTAGAATTAATCTCACCAAATGATGTAGAAGGAAAATTAATATTTACAGGTTTTGAAAATCCAAATTTTTTATAATTATCAATTAGCCTCTCTGCTCCTAAGAGAAATGAGATCTGAGTTGCGCCAACCTGGCTTGATTCCTTAATAATTTCATATGCTTTAAGTTGCCCATATTTTTTTCTGTCATTAATAATGTTTCCATCAACTTCGATCTTTATCGGAAGCTCCAATTCTGTGTCAATATCAATGAGATCTTTTTCAATAGCTCCGGCAAGAGCTAATGGTTTAACGATTGATCCAGGCTCATAGCTTTCAAGAAAAGCTCTATTTTTTTTTATGCTTCTCATCGGATTATTTGGATTGTAAGAAGGATAACTAGCTAGGGCTAGAACCTCCTTAGCTGAATTATCTAAAATAATAACTGTCCCACCAGTACCATCATTATTTTTAATGGCTTCAACAAGATACTTATATGCAATATATTGAATATTGCTATCAATGGTGAGGTAGATATCTTTTGAGTTTTCACCAAACTCCAAGACTTCAAGCCTTTGTATTGTGCTTCTCGCACCATCTCTTAGTACTCTCTCTTTAAGAGGCTTTCCAGTCAAAATTGAGTTATAACTTTTTTCAAGGCCTTCTAAACCATACCCATCCCTTCCAGAGAAACCTACCAGTGGAGCAACCTGCTCTCCAAGAGGATAGTGACGTTTGTAAGTTTTCTCTAACTCCAGCCTATCTATTCTAAGAGACCTAACTTTACGCATCTCTTCAAAAGATAATGAGTTCTTTATTAAGGATTTTTTATTGAAGGATTTATATTCTAAATCATTGAGTTTAAGAGTATTTTTAATTTTTAAAAAATCATCTTCGCTAAGACCGCTCAACGCAAATAAGTCAAAACCTGTAATACTTATTGCAAGAGGAATCCCATTTTTATCATAAATAGATCCGCGCTTGAATTTGATAACCCTTTCTGAAGTGTTTTGATTATTACCTTTTTGTAGAAGAAAATTACCCTGCTCAACTTGAACATAAACCATTCTCGAAACAATTGCTGCAATTGATAAAAAAAGAAATAAAAATATTAAAAATAATCTCCAATTTTTATAATAAATCTTCATTTAATCTTCCTTGGCCTGACCTTTACCATTCCAAGATCCTCTCTAGCTTTCTGCTCAATTCTTGCTGGAGAGTTAAGAAAGAATTCTTCTGTTAAGAGCTGATAATAAAGATTTTCCAATTCTTCATTTTGAGTAGTTAGTATTTCTTGTGACTTAAAACCTGATCTTATTTCCCATCTGACATCAACGATAATAAAAGATAAGTAAGTAATTATTACTAGCTGGAAAAATATAATTGGAAGATAAAAATTTTTCATTATATCTTTTCAAAAACTCTCATAATCGCACTCCTTGACCTCTTATTTCTTTGAAGCTCAGAAGCGCTCGGCTTAATTTTTTTGGCAACTACTTTAAATTCTTTAATAACTTCATTATTCAGTGGAATTTCTTTTGGATAACTTATCCTTTTTGGAGCAAAAGATTGCTTAACTGATCTGTCCTCGAGGGAATGAAAAGAAATACAAACTATTCTTCCTCCAGTTTTCAGCAAATCCTTTGATTTATTTAATCCTGCTCTTAGATTGTTTATCTCATCATTTAAATAAATTCTTAGAGCTTGAAAAGTTTGTGTTGCAGGATGTATTTTATTAGGTAGTCTAGTTTTTGATTTTTTTATTACTTCAGCCAAATCAATAGTATTTAAAATCCTGCCATCCTTATAAGAATTAATAATAGCTTGCGAGATTTTTCTAGACTCTTTCTCATCACCATATTGGTAAATGATGTTTGCTAATGTTTCAGGATCAGCGGTTTGAAGTAAATCTTCAAGTTTTTTAGTTTGCCTTTTGTCGATTCGCATATCGAGCGGTCCAGCCTCACTAAAACTAAAGCCTCTTAGTGGGTCATCATAATGAGTAGAACAAAGTCCAAAATCAAATAATATACCATCAGCCTCTTTTGCTATATTTATTGAGTCTATGTCCTCAAAGCCAGTATGTTTAATTGAAAAATTTTTCTCTTTAAAGTTTTCTTCTGCAAATCTAATTGCATCGATGTCTTTATCTAAAGCCAAAAGAGTTCCATCTTTTGTTATTGAATCTAATATCTTTCTAGAATGTCCACCTCTTCCAAAGGTTGCATCAATATATTTGCCAGAAGGATTAGTTATTAAGAAATCAATCGATTCTTCCAGCAATACTGGAGAATGAAGCATCTTCTAGTCTACTTGCTTTCTCATAAAAGTTGGTACATCGAGGAAATCAATTGCCTCTGCAGACGATGCACCAACTTGTTGAACTTCTTTATTTGTTAAATCTTTGTCTAATCCAACCGGTGAGAGCTTTATAGATGCTCTAGGTTTATTATCGATAGCAAGCTTTGGAGATTTCTGATTAACTCCTGTTGCAACTATTGTAACCATTAGTTCATCTTTGAGAGATGGATCAATTACAAGTCCGTAGATGCATGTAGCATCATCAGCAGTAAACTCCTCAACAACCTCACTTACCTCAGTAAAATCTCCCATTGTTGGATCTTTTGCAGAAATATTTACTAGAACGCCTCTTGCATCCTTAAGATTTATATCTTCAAGTAGTTCACTTCCAACAGCTAATTCAGCTGCATCTCTTCCACGGTCTTTTGTGTTAGATCTTCCAGTACCCATCATTGCAATGCCTTTTTCTGACATAACTGTTTTTACATCAGCATAGTCAACGTTTATGAGACCTGGTTTCATAATAATATCTGAAATTCCTTGAACAGCTCCCTTTAAAACATCATCTGCTTGCGCAAAAGCTTCTGGAATAGGCGTATTTGCTCCAAGAACATCTATTAATTTTTGATTTGGTATTGTTATTAAACTATCAACTTCCTCTACAAGAGCAGCAAGACCCTTTTCAGCTGAACTCATTCTTGGTTTACCTTCAAACTTAAATGGTTTCGTAACAACTGCAACTGTTAATGCACCGAGTTCTTTAGCAATTGATGCTATTACAGGTGCAGCTCCAGTTCCGGTTCCTCCACCCATGCCTGCAGTTATGAAGATCATATCTGAGCCGTGAAGTAGTTGCTCAATTGCTTCTCTATCTCTCTCAGCAGCTTGTCTTCCAACTTCAGGATTTGCTCCAGCACCAAGTCCTTTAGTCATTCCACCTCCAAGCTTTAAAATAGTGGCGCCCTTAGCATTTTCTAAGGCCTGTGAATCTGTATTAGCGCATATAAATTCTACACCTTGGATTTTGTGATTCATCATGTGGATCACAGCATTGCCTCCGGCACCACCCACCCCAATAACTTTTATTTTTGCTTGATCAATATCATTTACAACTTCCCAATTCATTTCATCTCCCCTAAAAACTCATATCCTTTATAGATTCTGGAAGAACAATATCTAGGATCTCTGTTGCAAGACTTCCTCCAGTCTGTCTTTGCTCCCAATTTTCTTGATTCCAAATTTCAAACTTATTACCCATTCCAATTAAACATATTCTGTTCGCTTCCTCTATTTGTGCATATTTTTTTAAATCAGCAGAAATTAAAACCTGCATTCTCCCAGTAGGCTCAAAATCACAAACGCTTGCATTACCTAGAATTGTCCATTGAAGATTTCTGACTACTGGATCTAGGCCTTGTAAGGAAGATAGTTTTGTAGATATTTGATCCCACTCACTGCCTAAGTAAACCTTAAGTGCAGGATACTGAGGATCTTTAGTAATAACTATTTGATTTTCATTTGAATTAACAAATGCATCTCTATATTTAGCAGGGAATGAAAATCTGCTTTTTTTGTCTAAAGAAATGTTATTAAAGCCAAACATCATTACATATTATAAAGTATTTACGCACTTTACAATACTTTTAACGCACTTTATAACACTTTTTTATAAAGATATGAGTTGGTCTATAAGCCGGATTCTGTTCAAGATGATCATCTATCTCGATATTATGTTGCCATAATATTCTAGCGACCTACCCGAGCTCAGAATGAGCATTCCTATTGAGCTCCTATTTGGTCTTGCTTCAAGCGGGGTTTGCACTGCCATAGAATGTTACCATTCATGCGGTGAGCTCTTACCTCACCTTTTCACCCTTACCCTAAGGCGGTATATTTTCTGCTGCACTTTCCGTAGACTCACGTCCCCCAGGAGTTACCTGGCGCCTTGCTCATGAAGTCCGGACTTTCCTCTGGATTTCCAGCGATCATCCGACCAACTCGGTTACATTTTATGGAAAAAAACTTTTTCTTCAACTTTTTTTAGTTAACCACTTATAGAGATCCCTTTTATTTTGTTGAGTGATAGAACTTAAAAGCTTTGCGGCTTCGCTTGGAGACATTTTCCTTAATATAAGATCTTTAATTTCATTATCTAAGTCTATTGACGGTTCTATTAAATCTTTATCACCCTCAATAAGTAAACATATCTCTCCTTTCAGACCTCTTGATGATACCTTCGAAAGAATCTCAGAAATTGATCCTCTTATTACTTCTTCATGTTTTTTTGTCATTTCTCTGCAAATAACAGCTCGTCTATGTGATGGATAAATCTTCTGCATCACTGATAGCGTCTTGACTAATCTTTTTGGTGATTCAAAAAAAACTAATGTTGCATCATTTTTTATATTATTTTCAAAAACTTTTTTTCTCTCAGAGTCTTTTCTTGGCAAAAACCCCAAAAACATAAATTTATTAATAGGAAATCCAGATAATAGTAAGGAGTTTATTACCGAAGAAGGCCCAGGAATTACTGAATACTCAATATTTTCTCTAATGCACTCATTAACCAATATGTATCCTGGATCAGATATCAAGGGAGCACCGGCATCTGAAATTAATGATATCGTTTTTCCTGCCCTAGCCTCTTTAATTATACTTTTTGTCTTACTTCTCTCGTTGTGGTCATTAAAAGAAAAACTTTTTTTATCGATTTTATACCTATCAAAAATTTTTTGAGCTTTACGAGTATCCTCGGCATATATAAGGTCACTGCTATTAAGTATTTCTATTGACCTTAAAGAAATATCATTTAAATTACCTATTGGAGTACAAATTAAATAAATCATAAGTGAAAACTTTAAATTTCAACAATCTACCAATTATAAGCCTTATTTGCTTTTTTTTTCTTGGTTGCTCTTCAACACAATTAGTTGATATTTCAAAGGATGAACAGCTTAATGATCTGCTTGATAATATTGGACAAGTAGAATTAAGAATTAATGCTAATGAAGAAGTTAAGCAGCTTATTATTAAATCAATAGTTTCTCTAGATTCTGATATAAAAATAAATTTTGTCGATAGCATTGATAATGGAGTCCTTCCAATATCAAACAATTTTCTAAATCAAGAATTCACTTATTTTTGTAAGCCCGCAAATGTATATCTTGAGGAAGTCACAGAACAATACTTGTTTGATTTTCAGAAAAATGATGAGGTTTTTATTTTTTATAGTGAAAGATTTAAATATCAAGCAGAGGCAATAAAGAATAGTTATCCCGGTGTAAGTATCTTTAAACTCGAGGGGGGTTATGACGATCTTGTTAAGAGTGTATTTGAATTGTCAGGAAGTAAGAGTAGAGGAGATTTAATAAACAGATTAGTTCAAGAGGAAGATATAGGTTTTGTGCCAAGGCCAAGAGAGGATTTTGAAAAGATCTATATTATTGCCGACTATGATCAATCTAAAAACTTTATTCCTTCACTAAGGTTTAACTACATCTTAGATAGAGAAATTTATGTATCTTCGCAATCTGTAACAAGAATTGAAGATAGAAAAAAATTGTTAGACTTTTCTGAAGTGATTCTCACAGTTCCTAACTCATTTTTAAAAGAAGATGAGTCATTAAATCTTAATGAGCTCTCAAAGTTGTCATTTTTGCAGGATTTAATACTTATCTCTGCAATCAAAAAAAATAATGGTAATTCTCAAATAATTGCTGGTCAGTTTGGAAATATCCGTTACTCACAAAATACTTGTTCTGATATGCAAACGATTCTTGTGCAGATCAATAATCAGGGGGGTTTTAATCGGCTCTGAGGTCTTTTTCGATTGTTGTTAAACTGTCAATGAAGCCAGGTCTTTCAAAAATCTTATTTTGGTAATCTAAGAGAGGTTTGAGCTGCTTGTTATAGGGAAGATTTATACCCATCGATGTTAATCTCCACATGATTGGTGCTAAGTAACAATCTACAAGTGTGAAATCCTCATTCATAAAAAATGGAAACTCTTTGAAAATTGGTGAAATTGTTGCAAGCTCTTGAATTAATTCTTCTTTTGTTTTTTTCTCATTTGCTTTTTTAAGCTTTCCTGAAATTATTGAATCAACTAATGGACACCATTCTCTTTCTATTCTCAACATCAGCTCTCTGCAGTTAGCCCTTGCAACAGGATATACTGGCAATAATGGCGGGTGTGGAAATCTTTCGTCGAGATATTCCATAATTACTGATGTATCATAAAGCGCTAAATCTCTGTCAACCAAAATTGGTAGTTTATGATAGGGGCTTATGGAAAGAACGTCATCTGGTGCTTCTTCAATATCAAATTCCCTAATTTCACATGCAATATCTTTTTCAGCTAAAACTATTCTAACTCTGTGGCTATAGTGACTATCTCTCTCTGAATATAAAATCATGTTGAACTTCTCCTAGTGGTAATCTTTTTGATATTCTCTGTAGAGAAGCGCAGAAAGAAATGTGAATATAATAAAGAATATTATCGCATATACTCCCATTCTTTCCCTTTCTGCCCTACTGGGCTCACCTACATATGTTAAAAAATTTGTGAGATCATATATAAATTCATCAAACTCTTCAACGTTTAACAATCCTGAACCATCTTGATGCTTAAGATATCCACATTTTTCTTCAGTAATCGTGTTTCCAAATTCATCTCTTTTTTCACCACCATTCTTTGCTAAAACAGGCACCTCTTTACAACCAAGTTTTTGGTTGCCTTGAATTGGAGCTAAAATATTAGGCATATTTACGCCTGGATAAACTAGATTGTTTGATCCGTAGGTTGTTGAAGAATCATCATAAAAAGCTCTCAAATATGTATAAACCCAGCTTGAAGTTCTTTTTCTTGCAACTAAAGTTAAATCAGGAGGAGCGTTATCAATTTCTAATTCGTGAATAGGGGCAACCATTAAATCAAATGGTCCGGCATTTTGATCTGGAACAAGATATTCAAAGAAGATGTCTTCAGGTATTTGGAGATCATTGGCAACCCTTCCCCATCGAGAATATTTTAGTGAATGACAGCTATAGCAGTATTTCATAAACGTACCTACGCCTCTTTGAAGCGAAGCCATATTATTTAAATCTGGTTTAAACTGATCACAGTCTCCATAGTCTTTACATGGACCTCCCTCGGCTGAATTCACATTTGGAACTAACGAAAAGGATAAAAAACTAATTATTATTAATGATTTAATCACAATCTATCTGGCACCTCATAGGTTTTTTCAATGCTTGTATAAATAGGCATTAATAGGAAAAAAGCAAAATACATTAGAGTACAAATTACGGACATAATTTTCCCTGTCTCTGTAACAGTAACAGTTCCCAAGTATCCTAAGGTAACAAAACTTACAGTAAACAAAACTATCGCTATCTTACTCAATATTCCTTTATATCTTATTGATGCAACATTACTTCTATCCAACCAAGGTACAACAAATAATATTGCTACTGCTGCAGCCATAACTATAAGCCCTCCAAGTGGATCTGGAACTGCTCTTAACATTGTGTAAAAAGGCGAGTAATACCAAACAGGTGCTATATGTTCAGGAGTTACTAGTGGATTTGCTTCCTCAAAGTTTGCTAATTCAAGAAAATATCCTCCACCTTCTGGGAAGAAAAACATTATCACACAAAAAACCAGTCCAAAAACTCCAATTGCAGGCATTGCACTCAAAACTTTATAAGGGAAAAAAGGAACACTATCTAATGGAACTCCATCATCATCGATATATTCCTCAATATCAACACCCTCTGGATTTCCAGCACCAACTTCGTGCAATGCAACAAGATGAAGAAAAACTAGAGCAATTAGTATAAGCGGAAGTGCAACTACATGAAGTGCAAAAAATCTTGAGATTGTTATGCCAGAAATATAATAGTCACCTCTTACCCAAATCTCTAATGATTCGCCAATATAGGGTATTGCTCCAAAAAGAGAAATAATAACTTGTGCGCCCCAATATGACATTTGGCCGTAAGGAAGAACATAACCCAAAAATCCTTCAGCCATCATTACTAGGTAAATTGTACAACCAAAAATCCAAACCAATTCTTTAGGTTTTTTATATGATCCATACAGAAGGCCTCTGAACATATGAAGATAAACTATTGCAAAGAACATTGATGCTCCTGTGGTATGCATGTATCTGATTATCCATCCATAATCAACATCTCTCATAATGTATTCGATCGATGCAAATGCTCCTTCTTCAGTATTTGAATATGGCATCATTAACCAGATTCCTGTAACTATTTGAAGAATAAGTACAATTGAAGCAAGAGCCCCAAATAAGTACCAAAAGTTAACTTTTTTTGGGACAGGATGCTTCGAAAGATGCCTTTCGAAAGTATTAATTATGGGTAGTCTGTAGTTAATCCAGTTTAGAACCTTCGTTACCATTATGCTTCTTCTCCGATTGTTAAAATACTCCCTTCAAAGAAGTGAGGGGGTACAGTTAAATTTGTTGGTGCAGGAACACCTTTGTAAACTCTGCCCACTAAATCAAACATTGAACCATGGCATGGGCAAAAGAAACCACCTTCCCAAGAGGAATCCCACGGCTTAGGTTCGACTTCAGGATAATATTTAGGGGAGCAGCCCAAGTGGGTACAGACTCCTGATAGCACGGAATATTCTGCACTTAAAGACCTTGTAGCATTAATGTTTTTATAAGGTTCGTCAATACTATCTGAATTTGGATCAGCAAGTTTTGATGTCACTGAAGCCAAACCAGACAATGCTGATGGTGAATGCCTAATAATTAATATTGGTTGCTTTCTCCATGAAACTTGAATCTGCTGACCAATCATCATTTTAGAAACATCAACTTTCACAGCAGATCCTATCGCTTTAGCCCTTGCACTTGGATTCCAAGTTGTTACAAATGGAGTAGCTGCAAAAGCAACACCAGCAGCGGCAAAACCAGCAGTAAGGCCAATCAGAACCTTTCTTCTTCCTTGATCTGGTTCATTGCTAATATCAGATTTTTTATGTGCATTTTCTTTTGAAATAGAGATACCAAAACCATCCAATATGCTGCGAAGGTTGTCACTAATATCCAATATGTCAGAATTCTCAAGTTGATTTAACGCATCTACAAGCTCATCTCTGCTAGATATAGCCTCAGTGAGATCCTTAGTCTTTAGCGAAGTCTTAACAAAGCTGGTACCAATAATGTCAGCAACCTTTTCGCTAACCCTTTTTTGAAAAAAATAAATATCATTATTAGCTCCTCTAAGAGTAAGGTATTTTTCTGTAATTTCTGTCATTATTAAAAAAACAAATAATAAAAGTCAAGATTGTACCCATATGTAAAAATTAGAGTACTCATGATAATGAAATAGACGGATGTATTTAAGCTCTTGAAAAATATAGAATCTCTTGAAAGCCCTATTATATCGGGGTATCTTTTGTTTGTTGTACCCATATACTTCCTTATATGTGTTTGTAAAGTACGCACAATATAATACAAAAACATACTTATTGGAAGTACATTTTAGTAATAAATTATATTTATCTTTTTGAGAATTGTGAGCTCTTTCTTGCCTTTTTTAATCCAGGCTTTTTTCGTTCTACTTTTCTTGAATCTCTCGTAAGAAAACCAGCTTTTTTTAGTTGCGGTCTTAACTCTTCATCAAAAAGTAAAAGAGCCCTAGAAATACCATGTCTGATAGCTCCTGCTTGACCAAAACTACCGCCGCCTTTTACTTTTGCTACTATATCAACTTTATCGATTAAGTTACAAAGCTCAAGTGGTTGCTTAACAAGCATTTGGGCCACTTCTCTACCAAAGTAATCGGAAAGCTCTTTATTGTTAACTTTTATTGAGCCTTCTCCTTGAGATAGGTATATTCTGGCTGAAGATGTTTTTCTTCTGCCTGTCGCATAAAGTCTTTCACTGCTCATATTTTTGGATTCCATACACTTGGATTTTGAGATTCATGAGGATGCTCTGAACCACTGTAAACTTTTAATTTTTTTATAATTGATTTTCCTAACTTGTTTTTTGGTAGCATACCCTTTACGGCATTTTCAATAATTCTTTCAGGAGTGCTCTCTAGGACTTCTTTATATGACTTTTCTTTCAGTCCTCCTGGGTATAAAGAGTGTTTATAGTATTTCTTTTGCTCTGCCTTATTTCCAGTAACTTTTACCTTATCTGCGTTTATTACAACTACAAAATCGCCACCATCTACATGAGGAGTAAATGTTGGCTTATCTTTGCCTCTTAATTTATCTGCGATTTTAGTTGCAAAACGGCCCAAAATTTTACCTGAGGCATCGAATACGACCCAGTCTCTAGAAACTTCACTATTTTTTAAGCTAAATGTTTTCATATCACTTTTTTGTGTGGACGAATATTAAAGGTTAAGAGCTATTTAATCAATAATTTTTATAATTTATTTATCATTGATATTTTGCATTTCTTCAAGCCTGCTGATGGTTCTATCCCATAAGAATGAAAGCTCTTCTCCAATATAGAGACTTCTAATATCATCACTATTAAAAAAGAACTTAATTTTCACTTTTTCAATGTAGGCAATATCAATAAAACCAATAAACCTTCTAATTATATCCTTGCCATAATCATCATTTTGTTCAAAATCGTCGATGAAAAACCAGTTATATTTTTCACATATAGCTAAAAAATCAGAAATTGCTAAATTTTGCCTAAAGAAATCCTTATATGAAAACCAAATAAAGTCTTTAGTATTTCCTTTACATGCAAATGTTCTATCATTTATTCTAAAATCTTTATTAAGATCACCGATAAAGTTAAAGTTTTTCTTAATAAAATCGAAGATTTGATCTTGGCTAAGGTTTTTTCCATCCTTTGATGAATTTAAATCTATATTCATTAATCTATAGTCCTTGTCACCAATAAATTCAAATACAACAAAGTCTTCTTCAAGCTGTTTAATTTGTTTAATAAATTTTTCTCTTTGTAGTCCATTTTTATAGAGATTTTCTATTTTTGCATTTGATGTAAGCATAATGAAAACATTCATTTTTGATAAAAGATTTAAAAGTTTGCCAATTATCATTGCATCTGAAACATCCTCAACTTGAAACTCATCGATAAAAACTACTCTGTACTTTGAAGCTATTCTTTTTGCAATTATTTCTATTGGATCTTTGGTGTTTTCAACTAACCTAAGCTCATTATGAATAAATTTCATAAACTCGATGAAATGATATGAACACTTAGTAAGTTTAATTTCTTTAAATATTGCATTTAGCATCATAGTTTTTCCCCTTCCAACATCTCCATGGACGTAACAACCTTTTTTTGATTTTTTTTTGAAAAAGTTGGTAATAAAGGACTTTCTAGGAAGGTTTTTTTCAAAAATAATTAGAAAGTTGTCTTGTTCATCATTTAAATGAATGCCATCTTCTGAAAACTTCTTTAAAATAGTTTGATACATACTTTTTAGAAATGAGAAATTATAAGTTTATCATTAGCGGAATAATTTTTGCCGCATTTATTGGAATAGCTTCATTCCAAACTGGTTATAAAAAAGGTTCTCAAAAAGATTTATCCTATGCAGCAGAAAAAGCCTCATCATCAGTAGTTAATATATTTATAAGCAATAGAGGAATTAATAGAGCCAGGAATGCTGTCGGCTCAGGAGTAATTTTCTCAGAAGAAGGTCACATCGTAACAAATACTCATATACTAACTAACGCAACATCAGTTTTCGTGGAATTTAATGATGGAGAAATTACAGAGGCAGTATTAATTGGTGCAGATAAATATTCAGACATTGCAGTGTTAAAAATTAATGGATTTGAGGGCTTAAATCCTATTGAATTAGCTGAATCTAGCAACATAAGGGTTGGAGATGAGGTTCTAGCTATAGGAAATCCATTTGGTGTTGGAAAAACTGTTACAAGTGGCATCATTAGTGCTACTGGAAGAGATTATGGAAACCCTTACTTGGAATTACTCCAAACTGATGCAGCAATTAATCCAGGAAACTCTGGTGGCGCATTACTTAATGAGGAAGGAAATTTAATTGGTATTAATTCGAGCATATATTCAAAAACAGGAACTTACTCAGGTATTGGTTTCGCAATACCATCTGAAAAAGTAATTCAGGTTGCATCCGAACTTATAAAGTTTGGTAAGGTAAGGAATTCATGGATTGGAGACTTCCAGGTAAGGCAAATAAGGTTAAATTTGAGCAATAATTTAGTACCAGCTTTAAGTATTATTAAAATTGATAGAACATCTGCTATTGCAAATCCCCTTGAGCTGAATGGAATATCAGAGGGCGAAATAATATTAAAGATAAATGACTTACCAGCTACATGGACAAATCTGACTACAGCACTAAAATTAACTTTTCCAGGCGATGAGATTTTATTTGAAATTTATGGAAAAGATAAAAATAAAGAAGTTTTAGTTAAGACTGTAGCATCTAATTAGGTAATCTTATTATTTCTGCACCAAGATTTGATAATTTTTCTTCTATTCTTTCATAGCCTCTATCAATATGATAAATCCTATCTACAATAGTTTCTCCTTTTGCTATAAGTCCCGCCAATATCAAACTTGCTGATGCCCTTAAATCTGTTGCCATTACTTGAGCCCCAGAAATAGAATCAACTCCATTAATTAGCGCAGTGGTTCCATTAATTGTAATATCAGTACCCATTCTATTGAGCTCTTGCACATGCATAAACCTATTTTCAAATATAGTCTCTTTTACACTGGATTCGCCGTGTCCGATGCAGTTAAGAACAGTAAACTGCGCTTGCATATCTGTTGGAAATCCAGGAAAAGGAGCTGTGACAATATCAACAGGCTTTATAGTATTTTTCGTCATATCTAGTGAAATAGAATTTTCGTTTAAACACACTTCAGCCCCGGCTTTTTGAAGAGTTTCTATAATTGAGCCCATTCTAGCTGAGTCAATCTTTTTGATTGTAATTTTTCCATTAGTAATAGCTGCTGCTACAAGATATGTACCTGCCTCAATTCTATCTGCAGGAATTTTAAAAGTTGTTCCAGTCAATTCTTCCACGCCTTCAATTCTAATTTCATCTGTACCTGCTCCTGAAATCTTAGCCCCCATTGAATTTAAGAAATCTGCTAAGTCAGAAATTTCTGGCTCTTTTGCAACATTAGTTAAAACTGTTAATCCATCAGCAAGTGAGGCAGCCATCATCAGATTTTCTGTTCCAGTAACAGTAACTCCCTCAAACTCTATATTAGCTCCAATTAATTTTTTAGCTTTTGCCTCAATGTATCCATTATTAAGAGATATTTCTGCACCAAGTTTTTCAAGAGCATTGAGGTGATAATTCACAGGACGACTTCCAATAGCGCATCCTCCTGGTAGCGCAATCTTCGCATATCCATATTTAGCCACCATAGACCCAAGAACTAAGATAGAAGCTCGCATAGTTTTTACAAGCTCATATCTTGCTTCAAGGTTTGAAAGGTTTGATGTGTTAAGTTTAAAGTTCATTTTCTCATCTAGAGAAATATCAGCTCCCATTGAGCCAATGAGTTCAAACATGGTAGTAATATCTTGAAGATATGGAAGATTCTTAAGTGTTATATCGTCTGATGAAAGAATTGATCCTGCAATTACAGGCAAAGCGGCATTCTTAGCTCCTGAACAATCAATCTCACCTAAAAGACTTTTTCCACCTTTGATTAATAATTTTTCCAATTAGACCTCACTTGGTGCCTTTAAATCTAAACTGATTGCATGAAGTTCACCTGACTGAAGAAGATCTGTGAATAATTTCATAATAACTTTATGTCTATCTATTGTGCTCATATTTATAAAATCTTTAGAAACAATTTTTATAGAAAAATTGCAATCCTGACCGCTTATGGATAGGTCAGAGACATCGTCTAAATAGGATCTGATAAGTTCTTGTATTTGATTATTATCCATCTATGAAAGCATCAGATTTCCATTCACTGATAATTGAAGAAATATTCTCATTTTTTTCAATAGCAAGTGCTTGAAATTGATTATGAAAGGTTTGCCCTAGATTGATTCCATTAATAATTATGTTTACTATTTTATAAGTTCCATTTTTGTATTCCCTTAGTTTATAAATTATTGGATATATATTGTTAGTAGTCATTAGTTCTTGCTTAACGCTTACAATCTTATTTTTTTTCTCATCATAAGAAAAATCAGTAATTATTTCTGCATCTCCCCACTGAGCAAGGGTTTCTGCATAAGTATCTAAAAGTGAGATTTTAAAAACTTCTATAAATCGAGCTCTCTCTTCTTTAGTTGCGCTCAAATAATACTTTTTCCCCATAACGCTTGCACTCACTCTATTAAAATCTATTAATGGTTCAAAAATATTCTTTATCTTACTTTTGAATAGTTCTGGATTGGAATTGAATAATTCATTTTCTGTTGTTAAAACTACCACCATTTCTTGTGATTTAGTGTCTATGAGCTCAAATGGATTTTTATTAATATCAGTAAAAATTGGAAATGATAAAAATAAAAATAGAGCCAATAAATTTCTTTTTAGGTATGACATTGCATTATTATACACTTGTTAGTTTTTAAATTTTATGCAAAAAATATTTCTTGTCTGCTTCGTTATTTCAATATTTGGAATACTTAATGCCGCTGAAATGAGTATAGATATATCAGAAAAAATAGATATTTCTTCAGACAACATAGAAATTAAAGAAGGAAAGATCGAATTTAAAAATAATGTTATTTTTCAATCAGAGTCTTTTGAAATATATGGAGAGGTTGCAGAATATAATCGAAATTTAGAGGTTATCAAAATTGAAGGGTCGCCTGTAAAATTTA
>Ga0208624_1000210_pt1 | contig 30256 bp, 26 predicted proteins | sample Knorr_S23_td_DCM_FD_185607 | JGI IMG/M metagenome (GOLD analysis project Ga0208624, IMG submission 185607) | Marine microbial communities from Southern Atlantic Ocean transect - Knorr_S23_td_DCM_ad_71m_LV_A (SPAdes) (version 2) | ecosystem: Environmental > Aquatic > Marine > Oceanic | place... | reverse complement strand
CGCTGAGAGCTCCGATGGAAAATGCGGCGAAAGTGAAAGGCATTTTTCGGCCCAAGCCATCCATTTGGCTAATATACTTCTTTCCAGTAGCTACGAAGACCGCCCCTGCGCACATAAAGAGCGTGATCTTGCCCACGGCATGCATGGCAATGTGAGTCATGGAGCCCATTACAGCTCGGTCGCTAAGCAGGGCCGCTCCCAGAATAATATAGGAAAGCTGGCCGATTGTAGAGAAGGCTAGCCGCCGTTTGAGATTGTCTTGCGAAAGGGCTATTAGCGAGGAAGCGACCACTGTAAATGCGGCAATCCAAGCGACGATGGTCCCCAGATCCATTTCTTCCAGAAGATCAATTCCAAATACGCCTGTATAAACACGAAGAATACAGAATACGCCTACCTTAACGACTGCCACGGCATGCAGTAGCGCGCTTACAGGGGTTGGGGCCACCATTGCTCCAGGCAGCCAGGAGTGGAAAGGCATTAAGCCCGATTTCGCGAAACCGAAAGTAAAGAGGAGCAGCAGAATCAATCCTTCTGTGGGATTTATGCTGCCAGATAGAAAACCGTTTTGGGAGAATTCAAGGCTGCTACCGGTTTTTACGTACACGAAGATCAGGGCTGGGAGCACGAAGCCAATCGACGTCGAGAGGAGGTAGGTTAGGTAGGTGCGTCCACCTGTTCGGGCTTCCTTGTCTTGATGGTGCGTAACCAGCGGATACGTCGCCAAGGATAACATTTCGTAAAAGAGGTAGAGGGTAAAGAGATTCGCTGCGAAAGCCACTCCAATTGTGGCCGAGAGGGAAACGGCGAAGAAAGAGAAGAACCGAGTTTGCGAATGCTCCTCTAGCCCTCGCATATATCCGATAGAGTATAACGAGGTAACGATCCAAAGGGACGAGGCTACCAAGCCGAACAGCATTCCCAGGCCGTCGACCCTGAATGCGATAGCGATATTGGGAAAAATTTGCCAAAGCGTGTATTCGATGGTCGTGCCCGCCAGTACGGAGGGCAGCATGGAAACCACCAGGCCAAACTTTATGACGCCCGCTATAAAGGTAGCTCCTTCTCGAAGATTTGGGGAACGACCCAGGAGAGCGATCGGCAGTACCGCCAATAAGGATACAAGGGCGGCCAATACGGGTGTGAAACTGGTTATGGTAGAAGACATGCTAGCGGCTGATGGCTCCAAAATTGAATTGGGAAACGAAATCGGAAATAATGGCTACGATGTCCCTGTTATAGATGCCTAGGCCAATTAGGATGGCGGCGGTTGCCAACAAGGGCAATAGCATCGAAAACGATGCCTCTGAGGGCCCGGAATCCTCTGCCTCTCCATGATGATGATCGTCATGTCCTTCCGCGGGTTTGACCCCGAAGTAGGCAATCTCGATGATTCGGAAGAAGAGAACGGCGTTGATCAGCGAGGAAACCAGCAAAGCGATCACGTACTCCCAGCTACCGGAGGCTACCCCTCCCTGGATCAAGTACCATTTGCTAAAAAAGCCTGCTGTGGGTGGAATACCGATGAGCGAAAACGCCCCGACCAATAAGCCTACCATGGTGAGCGGCATCTTGGTAAAGAGCCCATCCATTGCGTTCAGGTCACGCTTTCCGGTTTTAGCGAAAATGATTCCGGCGAAGAGGAAGACGCACAGCGTCATAAAGGCGTCGGCGATGATGTGGTAGATCGCGCCAATCAGTCCCATATCATCGGCAAGCCACACGCCGCCAACCATATAGCCCACCTCCGCAATAATTAGAAAGGCAAGCATCTTTCGGAGATCGGTCTGGGCCAAGGCCGATATTGAACCCACAAGAATGGCTGCCACGGACATCCAAACTACTATGCCGCTCCAATCTAGTTTGCCAAAAGTGTAATCAGCTCCGAATACTGTGAAAGTCAGGCGGATCATGACATAGATCATGACCTTGGTTACCAGGGGTCCTAGCACTGCGCTGCTAGTTGTGGGAGCGTAGGCGTAGGAATTGGGCAGCCAGGCATGCAGCGGGAAGAAGGCCATCTTTATCCAAACGCCCACGGTAATCAGAATGAACGCCACGAGTATGGCGGTTGAATCGAATATCCCGCGAGCGATGAGCTGCTCGTGGATGTCGAACATGTTCAACGATCCCGTTTTGATATACAAATACCCGACTCCGAGTAAGTAGAAAGACGCTCCGATCGTCCCCATGATCACATACTTGTAGGCGGCCAAAGTAGCTCGGCGAGGACCCATGGCGATGAGAGCGTAGCTGGTTAGGGCAGATACTTCGATTAGTACGAAAAGGTTGAACGCGTCACCGGTGATCACCATGCCTATCAATCCTGTCATGAGCAGGAGGTAGAGCGTGTAGTACTGGGAAACCTTGTCCGGGGTTTCCTCTGGGACTTGGCGTTTGGAATAGATCGCTGTAAGTAGTCCTACGACGGATACCGCTAAAGCTACGAGTGCTCCAAGAGCGTCGATCCGGAATTCGATGCCCATTGGTGGTTCCCAGCCGCCAAGACGATACCTGATTACTCCATCATTGACGACCTGCGCGAGAATGGCGATGCCGGATAAAACCGAGGCCGCCATGCTAATCACCGTTAATGGGAAGCACACGCTCTTTAAGCGGATACCCGCTAGAGCCACGATGATGGCCGCGAAAAACGGGATGAGGAGAATGAGTGCGGGGGCCTGTTCAATCATTTGCCGGACTTAATCATGTCGTGGATTTCGTTCTCTTCGATCGTGCCGAATTCCCTGTGAATCTTTTGCGTGATCGCTAGCCCAACACCTAGGGTAGAGACGCCGACAACGATCGCTGTCAGCATGAGAACGTGGACCAATGGATTGGCGAAGTCGTCTCCATCAACAACTACGTCTGGAGCGTGGCGGGTCGGGTATCCGAATTCCTCGGTCTCATGATTGTCGCCGTGAGATGGCCCGTGACTCTCAGTCGGTCCATGATGAGCATCCTCTCCGTGGCCATCGTGATGGTGCCCAGCGTGAACCTGGTCGTGATACAAGATAGGAATCGTTGCCCCATCTTTAACGCCAATGGATACGTAGAAAAGAATGATCGCCGTTTGAAACACGGACATCCCGATCAGCTTTTTAACCATGTTGGTCTTAGTAATCATGGCGTAGAGCCCAATCATCATGATGATGACATAAACCCAGTAGTTGAATCTAGCGGATATGACCTCAAAGAATTCCATGACTCTACAATCCCTCCTTCATAGTGCCCTTTGAGGCCAGGTTTGAGTAGATCGAATACATGATGGCAGTTACGGTGAAAGCCACGCCGATTTCGACGCCCAACATACTGTGGTATCGTGCTTCAATCGGTGAGGCGGGCATGATCTTGTGAAGGATGGCGTAATCGAGAAAATTTTGTCCTAAAAACATGGATGCGAGCCCGAAGCCTGCATAGATAAGGATGCCGACGCCTGCCAGATTTAGAACCCGCTGCTCAGGTACCCATTTATTGGCCGCTTGCAGATCCCGAGACAGGGCGATCAGAATGAAGCTGGCCCCAAATATAACGCCTCCTTGGAAACCGCCTCCCGGACTATGGTGACCGTGGGCGATTACGTATAATGCGAAGAGCTGAATGATCGGAATCATTAGTCGGCATGTGGTGTCGACGATGAGGTCCGGCCGCTTCTCGTAAACCTTTTCGCTGCCCGAGTCCGCGTCGGCGCTCGTGAACCTACGCAGGATTGAGATGATCGCTATTCCGGCCGTAAAAATGACGACCGTTTCAAACATCGTATCGTAGCCTCGATAGTCAGCCAGGACGGCGGTAACCATGTTAGGTACAGCAGTCTCGTGGAAAGTCTCAGTAACGAAGTGCTGCGACAGTCGGTAGCTGTTGGCTGGCGAGTTCGGGTCTCCCCAGTCAGGAAAGTCCCCAACGGCGGACAGCAGAAGCCATCCAGTGATGACGACGGAGATGAGAGCGAGCGATTTCAATCTGATGACCTCCTGGATGTCCTTAGAACAGTGGCGATGAGAAACACGGAACTGACGCCTGCTCCAACCGCGGCTTCAGTGAAAGCTACGTCGACCGCAGCCATACCAGCCCACAGCAAGCACATGAGAAAGCTGTAGACGCCGAAGATCATGGAGGCGGCCAGCAGATCTTTGACCTGCAGCGAAATGATCGCGGTGATGACGAGGAACACCAGTATGATTAGATCGAATTGCCAGATCATCGCCCTTCCTCCGTATCCTTCTTGTTTTTACGCGTCCAAACTTCCTGGCCTTCTTCGAGACCGGCCTTGATTAGCGCGTGGGTGCTAGTGGGACTCGCCCACATTATAAATACGGTTATGAAAAAGATTTTTCCCCCGATAAGCAGGTTCGTCATGTTGAAATCGGAGAGCTGGTAGACGGCGAGCCCTACAAGCACGAGGAAGACCGACATCGTATCCCCTTTTCCGGCGGCATGCATCCGGGTGTAGAAGTCAGGAAACCGGACAATACCAACGGCTCCCCCGATAAAGAATATGATGCCGGTGACCACTAGGGCTATGCAGATAATGTTCAAAATCATAGTTCTTACTCCTTGATTTCGGACTGAGTGAAGCGTTTTGCCGGATTGACGCGATCGAAGTAGCGGGAGGCAGCCAGCGATCCAATGAAATTCAGCAAAGCGTAGGTGAGGGCGAAGTCCACGAACATGCCCACTCGCTCGAAAATCATGCCGATTATCACGAGCAGGACAGTGGTTTTGGTTCCAATGACGTTGACCGCTACGATGCGGTCGATCGCGGTAGGTCCTGCAATAATCCGGTAGAGGATAGGCAGCATGAGGGCGAAGATAGCGATCCCCGCGAATACAAAAAAGTTCTCCATTCTTAGTCGTTCCCCCTTTCGAAAATCGAGGCGATTTTCCTCTCCATGGCGTCATCCTCGACTCCGGTCGTCGTCACTTCGCTGATTGAGTGAATCAGAAGCTCGTCGCCGTCGATATCGATGGTTATGGTTCCTGGCGTTAGGGTTATCGAGTTAGCGAGGAACCATTTGGCGAAATCGGTTTTCAGTCCGGTCTTTATCCTCACGAGCCGGGGCTGAACTTCGGGCAGGTCTCCGGGGCTCAGGGCCAGCTTTAGGATGTGGAGATTGGACAGAAAGATTTGATAAAGCATCCAAATGAGATACCAAGGCAGGCGGATGATTTCTTGTATGCGGGCCCCGGTTCCCCGAGAGCGGTCGGCAAAAAAGAAGTTGGAGGAAATCGCGGTGACTAATGCCGTCGATATTAGGCCAAGGGCCAAGTGAAAGGCGTCGAATTGACCAGAAAAGACGATCCAGATCCCGAAAAGGAGGAGGAAAATGCTAATGCGATACATTTAGGAGAGAAAGTCGTGGGATTAATGGGAAAGGGTGCTCGCCGATAGCTAGCTATGCGAAAGAAAACAGTAGAAAAGGCTTTCAGGTTTTTTTCACAAGTATATTTGGGAAATTCCGTGCTCAAATAGCGTTTATGGCCAATTTGTAGTAGGAGTTCATAACATGGATCTGCAAAGTCGACTCACGATTTTAGCCGTGGTCAATCTTTTGGCATTCGGGATTTTCGTTTGGGATAATTGGCTAGCCAAATCTGGCAGAAGCCGTGTACCAGAGTGGAAGCTATTGTCACTCACTGCCATAGGAGGAGCGTTTGGTTCGATAGTGGCGATGCTTGCGGTTCGCCACAAAACGAGAAAACGGAGATTCTTGTGGCGGTTCTATCTATGTTCCGCTGCGGGTCTGGTGGTGTTTTGGTGGTTGCTGGCGAGCAGATAGCTTCGTCCGCTCGAAATTTGAGAATTGGGCGATCCCTTTAATTGACTGAGATTTCGTCGAATCTATAGTTTTCAGTTGCTATGAAAATCGAATATAGATGGAAGCGTCTTTGGGTGGTTGCTGCTATGGCCCTTGTTCTGGGAACCACGGTTTGGGCCAAAAGGGATGCCTACCAATTCAAGTTCGGGCTTATTGCACGAGGTGGCCAGGGCCAATCTGTCGTCTACTTGGAGACAAATCAGATAGAAAAGATAGCCGACCCCTCCTATCTTCATGGCTTTTCCATTAAGCGCAAAGATGGGAACCAGTTCTACATATACTACATCGTTCGGTTTCCAGAACCATTGAAGAATCTGCCCGAAGGCATTGAGAAGTATTACTCCGTTCTAGATGGAGGTCGGGCCCTGCAATCCAATGAGGAATTTGTTTGGGAGCTGAGCCGAAGCTTCGTTTTTTCCGAAAGCGATCCCGTTGGTCAATATCAACTGGAAGTGTATGTCGATGGGGAGCTGTATAGAAAAATCGATTACGACGTGCTTCCCGAATTAAAGATGACTTTTTGACAGTCGATCGTTGTATCTGGCGACGCGGAATAAGCTTGCGAAACGGGGTGAGTCCAGTACAAAGATGCCGGGGTCGAAATTGATATGAAAATTCTAATTGTCGCTTCTAGTCTGAACCCGGAAAGCAAGAGCCAACAACTGGCTGATGAGCTTAAGTTAGCCTGGGAAAACAAGGCCGAATTGGAAGTCGATCTGCTCGACCTGAAAGAAGCGGATTTGCCACTTTGCGATGGGGGGGCGGCTTATGAGGATGACCGGGTAGTTGCGGCGAAGGAAAAAGTCGAGGCGGCGGATGGAATTGTTTTCGCGTCTCCGATTTACGTTTACAATGTCAATGCGGCGATGAAGAACTTCGTGGAGCTGACTGGACATTCCATGAAAGGAAAAGTCGCTGGATTCCTTTGCGCGGCAGGGGGGCGCATGAGCTACATGTCGGTCATGAGCTTGGCCAACAGTCTTATGCTCGATTTTCGTATGTTCGTACTGCCTCGATTTGTCTACGTGGCGGCTGAAGACTGGGAAGGCAACGCCCTCAAGGATGAGATAAAGGGACGTATTGGGGAGTTCGCTACGAGCTTTCAGGATTTCGTCGGGCGCATGATCGCTTAAATATTCTAAAGTAGACTCCTGACTAGATGCTTCGCTTTCATGTTGCCCAATGGGGTAACGAGGGCTTAATGCATAGGGAGATAGACTATGTTCGACTCTCGAAATGCCGCAATTATCGACATTTGCCGTTCCTACGAGCTGGTGGAAGAGCCAATCTTGAAGAACTTGCTGACTTCCTCCGAGGAACTCAATCGGTCTGTTGCCGGCTTGCTCGTCGATCAAGGGCATGTCAGCCGGGAAATTCTCGTTGAGCGAGTGGCGAATTTTTTGGGGTTGGGCTATAGAGCTGAAGCTCCAGCTGACATATCCCAAGAGTTAGTTAGCTTGATAAGCGTCGATTTAGCCAGGATGTATGGAGTCGTCCCTGTGGAGACGAGCGAGTCCGAGGCAGTCATGTTCGCTCTGGACCCGTTCAACCAAAGCCTGGTAGACGATCTTTCATTCGCGGTAGGGAAAGAGGTTCGTATAGAAGTAGCCGATCCAAAAATCGTTTCCGAACTATTGGAGGTGTATTACCGTTTTGGTGACGAAGATTACAAAGGGATACTGGATGAGATTGATCTCAACGAGGTGGAAGATGAGGGTATGTCTCTCGAGGATCTCCTCAATATGGCGGGAGAAACGCCGATTATTCGCTTTGTCAATCTCGTATTGTCTCAAGCGATACGAGACAAGGCTTCGGATGTGCATTTCGAGCCATTTGAGGACGAGTTCAAGATTCGCTATCGGATCGACGGGGCTCTCTACGAGATGTCTCCACCGCCCAAGGAGCTGGCCATTCCGATACTGTCGCGCATCAAAGTCATCGGAAATCTGAACATCGCTGAGCGACGCGTTCCCCAAGATGGGAAGGTTCGTTTGACGATTGCCGGCAGGGCAGTCGATTTGCGTATTTCCACGCTGCCTACGCAATACGGGGAAAGCATCGTATTGCGTGTTCTCGATCAGTCGGCGACTTCGCTTGAATTAGATAGCATCGGTATGCCGCCGGATATTGTGGAAGCGGTTGAGAAGACTATCGCGTTGCCCAATGGAATCTTTATCGTGACGGGTCCCACTGGTTCGGGAAAAACGACTACTCTCTACAGTTGCCTGAAGCGTTTGAATCAAGTCGGCTCCAAGCTGATGACGGCTGAAGATCCGATTGAGTACGAAATCGATGGGATTATGCAGACATCGATCAATGCCTCAATCGATCTCACTTTTGCCAATGCTCTAAAAGCATTCCTCCGACAGGATCCGGACATTATCATGATAGGGGAAATCCGCGATTTGGAAACGGCCCAAATAGCCATTCAGGCCTCGCTTACGGGCCATTTGGTTTTATCGACTTTGCACACTAATGATGCCGCCGGAGCGGTAACGCGGCTCATGGATATGGGTATCGAGGAGTTTCTGATCGCCTCGTCTATCGAGGCGGTGTTGGCCCAGCGTTTGTTGAGGCGGATTTGCTTGGATTGTCGCCAAGCTCATACACCAAGCCTGGCCCTTTTAGAGCAGCTTGAACTTGAGCCGTCAATGCTGGCGGACAAGGAATTCTACGCGGGAAAAGGTTGCGAAACCTGTGCCAATACGGGCTACCGTGGGCGCTTGGGCATTTTCGAAATGCTTACCGTCAACGAGGCTATCCGAGAGCTGATAGCTGTGGGCGAACCCGCAGGGGCGATTAGGGACAGGGCCGCGCAGCAAGGCATGAGAACGCTTCGCGAGGATGGGTTGCGAAGCATTTTTACGGGTGCCACTTCTGTCGAGGAAGTGATACGGTACACCTAGTCAGCATATGAAGTTCGAATTTGTAGCTCTAGATAGTTCGGGTGAGGAAAGACGTGGCATGGTGGAGGCCCCAAATAGGGAACTCGCGACCACGCAAATCAAGAGCTACGGGCTTGCGCCCACCCGCGTCACGGTAGTTAAAAATCGGGGTCAGGGTACTCGAAAAGGATCAGGCAAAGGTTTGCAGGTGAAGGGAGACCAGAACCTTACAGTAAAGAAGCCGTCTTATTTTGGGGCTGCCGTAAAAGGAAAGGGGCTCTCGATTTTCACTAGGCAATTATCGACACTGCTGCAAAACGGCCTTTCGCTTATCAAGAGCCTGGAAGTTTTGGTGGCCCAGGAAAGAAATCCAGCGTTTCGTTGGGTGTTGAGCCAGCAATTGGATAATATTAGATCTGGCAACACCTTTTCAGAAGGGCTTTCAAAGCATCCAAAGGAATTTGATAGCCTCTACTTGAACATGGTTAAGGCTGGTGAAGCGAGCGGAACCTTGGATTTAGCTTTGAGCCGATTGGCTCACTATCTGAACAAGGCTCGGCAAATTCGCTCCAAGGTAACCCAAGCATCCATTTACCCAGCTGTTGTATTCAGTTTTTCAGTTCTGATCGTCCTAGGCCTGATGACCTTTGTGGTCCCGAGGTTCGCGGCAATTTTTGACAAGCAGTTGAATGGAGAGCAACTCCCGGTACTAACCCGCGTAGTGATGGATATCAGTCTTTTCATTACTGGCAATCTAGTCGAGATGGGGGTGGGACTGATTGTATTTGTTTTCCTGTTTGCCGGATTTCGATCGACCAGAGTTGGTACAGTGTTTTTCGCCTTTCTCAAGCTGCGCTTGCCGCTTGTGAAAGACACATTCTCGAAAATGTACATATCGCGATTTTGTCGAACGTTGGGCACGCTTCTGGAGAGTGGAGTTCCCATCCTTGAGGCTTTGAATTACTCGCGGGCGGCGGTTGGGAACCAATTCATAATGGACGCGGTAGAAAAAGTTCGCAACCGTGTCCGGGACGGAGAGCCCTTGGCAGAACCTATGGCGGCATCGGGGCAGTTTCCTCCGATGGTATCCAGTATGGTGGAGGTTGGAGAAGAAACTGGAGAATTGCCGGATATGCTCAATCAAATAGCCGACATATATGATGAAGAGGTGGACGCATCCATTTCTAGCGTAACCTCCGTTATCGAGCCAATCTTGATTCTCACCCTGGCAATCAGCGTCTTGCTTATAGCCATCTCCCTCTTCCTGCCATTCATCAAGTTGATGCAGAATATCGCCCAGTAGCGACTGGCGATTAGTGGCTAGCGTCTATCAGGTTGGGGTAGAACAGGAATCTTGCCTGTTTTGTTTGCAGACTATTGTCCGGACTGGTTTCTAATCGCGGCATAAAGCCGCTCCTTCATCGTATGAAATTGCGGCAGTATATTCTCTTACAGGCAACGAACTCGCTACAATTATGCCAGAAGCTAAAAGGGGCGTTGGGGAGAGCTGCCATTTGCTCAATCTTTTGGTAGATGATGTTAGAAATAAAACGGCGCGACCTGTATCATCGCGTCGCTGAAAGGCTTTTGAACTATCCCGGTTTCCTAGAATCGAAACGAGGCCCTCAAGCATGCGGAACATCGATCGAGAAGCCGTAACCGATCCGACCGGGTGGAGATATGCGCCTTCGTGATCGCGACGTCGTGATGGATGAGAGCCAAATGTTGATGCCGGTTTGGGTTAGGTTTTCCTTTGCGTCCTGCTAGCGTTTCGGGGTTAAACTGAATGTGCAGAAAAAATGGAAACTATCAGATGGGGAATAGTCGGTGTCGGCGACGTATGCGAAGTGAAGAGTGGGCCAGCTTTTCAGAAGGCGTCTGGATCCGAATTGGTCGCAGTCATGCGACGCGACGCAGCCAAAGCGGAAGACTTCGCCAGGAGACATGGAGTGCCGAGCTGGTCGAATGACGCGGATACGCTCTTAAAAGACCCTCACATCGACGCGATATACATCGCTACTCCTCCCAACTTCCACGTCGACTATGCTATTCAAGCTTTGAGGGCAGGAAAGCATGTTTACCTAGAAAAGCCGATGGCGCGCAATGCCGAAGAAGCGGGACGCATTCTGGAGGCGGTGAAGAATTCAAATAAAAAGCTCGTTGTCGCCCATTATCGACGAAGGTTGCCGTTATATCTTAGAGCCAAAGAGATTTTGAGTAGTGGGGATTTGGGGCAACCTCGATATGTATCTCTTAAAGCCATACAACCTGAGAACGATGCGCTAATCGCGTCAAGCGAGGAGAATTGGCGAGTGATTCCCGAAATATCAGGCGGAGGCATTTTTCATGATCTTTCACCGCACCAGCTTGATTTGATGATCTTTTTTTTTGGCGAGCCCTCGTCGATTAACGGGACTTCGTCTCGGCGACTAGCTGATGCAGGTTGTGACGACTGCGTTGCAGGACAAATGTCTTTTGGGGAAGACACGGTATTTCAGGGCTATTGGGATTTCGCTTCTCAGGACGGCACGATTGTAGACTCTTGCGAGATCATTTGCGATCAAGGATCTCTACGGTTTAGCTTCTTCCGTAGCCCGGTACTAGAAATTACTCGAAGTGGAAATGTGGAGACAATTGAATTTCCGTCACCTGAGCACATTCAGCAACCGATGATTGAGGCAGTGAATGACTACTTCCGTGGAGAAGGCGATAATCCCTGCGATGCTGCCGCGGGATTCAAGGTCATGGATATGATCGATAGGTTGTCGGGCGAGGTGGCCAATTGATCGGTTTCAAGACCGTTTGCCGTTCTTGATGTCTGGACGTCTTGGCTCGGGATCGAAGAAACGGGCATTCTCACCGATCCTGCTATAGTCGCCGATGTCTTTCCGAGCCCACTCAACATGACCCATCAGTTGGGCGACTATGTCTGGATATTCGCGAGCTCTATTTGTAGATTCTCCTATGTCATCCTCCAAATTGTACAGTTGGAGACACTCGATCGCGATGTCATCTTCGGCCTTGCTGTAGTGTCCCCACTTATTTTCCGCTTCCCGAGGGATATGCAATTTCCAATTCCCGACACGAAATGCTTGGACCTGCGTTCGTTGATAGTAGATGAAGGCCTCAGTCGGGCTGTTTGCTTCTAAGGTTCCGTGAAGGAGCTCAGAAATGTCATGGCCGTCGATAGCTCGATCGGTGGGAGTACTGGCTCCTGCCAGAGTGGCGATCGTCGGCAGCATATCCATTGTAGTAGCTAATTCGTGACAAAATTTGTCCTCCGGTATCCGGCCTGGAGCTCGAGCGATAAAGGGAACGCGTAGGCCACCTTCCCAAACTGAAGTTTTCGCGCCTCGCAAAGGATGAGCTAGACCTCCATGCTCCTCCGCATCAGGCCCGATTGCTCGCTCTAAATGACCGCGACTGCGTCCAAGATACCAGGGTCCGTTGTCACTTGTGTAGATCACATAGGTGGATTGATCGAGACCTTCTTTGTTAAGTGCGTCCAGGATGCGACCTACATTCCAATCTATTTCCTCGATGATATCCTCATAGATTCCGTGCTCTGACTTTCCCGCTAATGGCTTGAAAGCTTCGAGCCTGATATGTGGCATAGTGTGGGCAAGGTAGACAAAGAATGGAGATGCCTCGTTGTTTTTAATAAACTGGATGGCTTCATCCGTGTAGCGCCGGGTCAATTGGCTCATATCCGCGAATATCTCGATGAGCGTATCATCGTGGAGCAAGTGAACACGGTTATCATTGCTAGATGGCGTACCAAAAAATGTGTCGAATCCTTGATAGGTCGGTAGAAGCATTTGCGTGTATCTTGCTGGGTCTTGCGTGTGGCCAGCGAGGTCCCATTTGCCGAACGCGGCCGTGGAGTATCCGACCTGCTTCAGAACTTCCGCAATAGTGATCTCCTTGGTGTGGAGATAGGGATGGACATCGACTCGGTTTTGCTCCGTCGCTACTCGTAGTGGGTAGGAGCCTATCATCAAAGCGGGCCGTGAAGGTCCACACACCGTTCGACCATAAAAATCGGTGAATAGAATCCCTTCCTTGGCCATGCGGTCTATTCGAGGAGTCTTAATGTCACTTGCCCCGTAGCAGCCGAGATCTTGATAGCCCGGGTCATCTACGAAGATCAAAACGAAGTTCGGCTGATCAGTACTCTCGTTTTGACTGAAGGTAGTTAGTGAGAGAGACAAACTGACAGCCAAAGAAAGAACTACGCGTTCTAAGAAATGCAGACCGGTTCGACGAGGAAATGTATTAGTATGGTTGATACAAAAATCGGGGTATTTAAGAATAGTAGCGGCCGATTTCACGCCTACGCTTAGCTACGGCTTCGCATGCCGAGCGGCCATTTCATGATCACTCCTGTTAATAGTCTTTGCCATTCAGGCTGCGCATTACCGCGATTTGCCAATCTTCTAGATGGTTAAGCATGCGCTCAACGCGATAAGGCTCTTGGCTATGTAGATTGATCGTTTCTTGGCTATCTGAGATGAGATTGTAGAGCTCCAGCGTTTCCACGCTTTGATCCACGATCCGGTGGAGCTTCCAGGGAAACTCCAGCCAAGCAGAGTGACCTGGAAATTCATTTTCTGGATACTGTGTACTGATTTCTCCCGCATCGAGGTCGAGTCTGCCGTCAGGGTCATGCTCCAGCCCCTGCTTTTGAGCTTCTAGTAGGGCGATCATCATCCGATCAGCATAGGTTAATCGCCCGGGATGGGGATATTGCCAGAATCCGATACCAGTACTTCTTTTAATAGTATTTCCGTTGATAAGCTCAAGAAGGCTGACCCCATCTAGTGGGAATTGGTTAGCGACGCGGGCGCCTGCGATTTCGACAAGCGTAGGGTAGATATCTGAAGTTACACAGGGTGTTTCAATCGTACGCGAATCTTTGATATGCCCTGGCCACTCAAGCATCGCGGGTACGCGCAGCCCTCCCTCGTACAGGGAACCCTTCTTTTCACGCCCTCCCGAAGTTTCCGTATTCAAACCACCGTTGTCGCTGCAATACCAGAGCAATGTATTTTCATGAATCTCCATTTTTCGGATTTCATTGCGCAGTTCACCGAAGGCCCGATCCATCGAGGTGATCTCCCGGTAGTAGCCAGCCATTTCCTCTCCCTGGTAAAGCTGCTTATCGCTACCCATCGCGTCGAAAGGACTGTGGGGAGAACCGAACCAAATGATGCTCAGAAAAGGAGTTTCCTGGTCGGATTGCTCGCGAATGAACTCGAGGGCGGCGTCGACAATGATCATCGAACTTTCGCCCGTCATTTGCTCGGCAATTCCATTGCGGCTCATGACGGGGTCGAGATCGAAGAAATTGGGCGTAGATAGCCAGGTATCAAAACCGCTGTTAGTGGGGTTCACAGGACTCGTAGGTTGGCAAGAGCCTACATGCCATTTGCCGAAATGACTCGTCGCGTAGCCAACCGTTTTGAGAGCTTCGGCGATGGTCGTGTCCTGAGGACGCATCGAGCGACCATGGTTGAGGACATTGACCCGAACCGGGTTTCTGCCGGTAAGCACGCTAGCTCGGGTAGGGGAGCAATTGGGAGCGGCGCTGTAGAAGCGATCGAACCTCAACGATGATCGAGCCATCTCATCAAAGTTTGGAGTCTTGACGAATGGATGCCCATAGTAGCCCATGTCGCCCCAACCTTGGTCGTCAGCCATAACGAGGATGAAATTGGGCTTTTCAGAGCCGTGGCTAATAAAGGGGAAGAGAGCGATGAGGAGAATAGCTCCAACTAGGCGGCTTAACATAAGAGCGAGACTATGCCTAGTTTGCTTGTTCGATCAAGTCCCGAGAGTCTGAATACCTCGCATCGTCGGCGACGAGTATAACTAGATTTGGGTCGTTTCATTTTCGCGAAACGAGCTTAATCAGACAAGGAAACGCGACGATCCTTTTCTTTGTCAATGGAGCCTCAATTTGCGGTCCGTTCCGGGTCGCCCGCGTCTTTAGGCATGAGATTGTTCCATTTCATGATCGCGCTGGTCATCCTCGCGACTCGTTCTGGATACTGGCTGGCAAGATTCTTCGTCTCTCCGGGGTCCGATTCGAGATCATACAAGAACGGGCGGCCCTGATCATAGTCGCACAATAGTTTCCATTTTTCTTGCCGCATGGCTAGGTCAGGAAGCTCCTTAAGGTTGCGGAAGTCTTTTCGATCGGGCGGGCGGCGAAAGAATATAGGATCTTTCCGAGAACGCTGAGACTCGCCCAGGAATGTACTCGCCAGTTCCTCCCCGTCAAAAAAGACGCCGCTTGGCGAGTTTACGTTGGCTATTTTCAGAAGCGAGGGGACAAGGTCCATAGCGCAGACGATAGAGTCATCATTGATAGTTCCTTGGGCTGATTCGGTCATTAAGCCCGGTCCCCAAACAATCAAAGGCGATCGGACACCCGCTTCGAGCAAAGTAGCCTTCAAGCCCTTGAAGGGTCCGCCAGAACCATAGTCCAGTTCGGGGCCGTTGTCAGAGCATATGATCACGATGGTGTTGTCGCGCAATTTCGCATCCGTCTTGATTCGGTCGAACAAGGGTCCGAGTTGGGCATCCATTTCCTCGAGTACTGCCAAGTAAAGACCGCGTTTCGAGTCACACCAGTTTTCGACTTTTGGAAAGAGTGGGGTGTGGACATCATCGGGCCAGAGATTGACATAGAAGGGTTTGTTTTCTTTTTGAGCTGCGTCGATAAAGCCGGTTGCCCTTTCGACGAAGCCGCCGGTGATTTCGGAGCGTAAGGTCCATTCGACTGGCTCGCCAAGACGTTCGGCGTCTTCCCAAATACGCCCTCTCTCGATCTCGCCATTCGCCAACGGTTTTTCGGTTAATGGCAGCAGTTTGGCCCCCATGCCTTCGAAGTTGGTCAGTGAGGCATCGAATCCGTAGTCGGTGATAGCTGGGGCGTTGTCGACATCCCTTTGACCACCCATGTGCCATTTGCCGAAGTGGCCCGTTGCGTAGCCGTCCGCTTTTAGCATTCGGGCCAGCATGGGAGCCTTTGGATCGAGCCAATTGGCGACGCCACGCTCCTCGTTCATCGCTCGCCGAGCCAGAAAGGATGTGATTCGCCAACGTTGCGGGTACTGCCCGGTTGAGATAGCCACACGCGAGGGCGAGCAAATTGGGGAATTGACGTAGAATTGATGAAAGCGAAGCCCTTCTTCAGCCATAGCATCAATATGGGGCGTATTCGCTTCCGTGTTACCGAAACAAGAAAAATCCCCCCAGCCCATGTCGTCGATAAAGACGAGGACGATGTTTGGCCGCTGCGCTGCGGTCAGGGAGGTCGTGATTCCTGCTATTAGGAACAGTAGATAAGAGAGTCTTATCATGGGATTGCCACGGCCAAAGAGGAGTAAATAGAGAAGGGTGAAGATTTAACTTTTCTCTATTTCTTCGCAGCCCATTTGGCGGCGTTGGCCAAAATTTTCTGATAGTCGGGTTGCCCGTGGGCTCTTTCGTCATGACCTAGTGTGATGCCAACGATTCGCGTTTTTGGATGCTCAGTAACCCATACTACGGGATGACGCTCGCCTGACTTTGCGCTGACGCTGCTCTCCGCTAACACTCGAATCTTGGCGGCCCCATCAGGATGCCCATCGCGGTTCATCATGTAGAGTTCATCGACCAATTCGAATTCCTTGGAAACCCCTTTCATTATGGGATGCCGACGGTTGACTACGCGAACTCCCATAGGGCCAAGTTTGTCATGTCCACGAGTGCCGCCGCCAACGACCTTGGCATTCAGCTCGGGCCAATTCTTGTATCCGTACCAAGTTCCTGGATGCAGCATGATGACGCCTTTGCCTGCATCGATACGATCCATCAGAGCTTTGCGGTATTCTGGCGTGTCAAAGCCAGTTCGATTTACGCTGATGATGGCCACGTCGGCGTTGGCAAGCTCCTCGATAGCTTGCTCATTGTCTTCCGTGTAGTGCGTAGTCAGTCCGGCGGTTTCGAGAGTGGCGGAATCGGCTTTTCCAAAGAACTCGTGGAATTTGTGAGACGAGCCCCCGCCGATTATGAGCACGGATGCCTTCCCTTTTTCCCAATTGACGGGTTTAGCGGGAATAGGTGGTGGCCACTTTGGCTTGTGGAGTATGGGGGCAGGTTTCGTCGACGCCGACGGCTCGGGACCAGCTTGGGCCACGATGAAAGCTAGCAAGTCCCGTAAGCCCGCGGCCCCAAGGGCTTCGAATCCTTCCGGCATTAGGCTGCGGCGCGTGTTTTCGCGCTTAGCGATATCGGACTTGGCGATTTCCCGGACTCCGGATTGGGTTGCTAGCGTTAAGGAAGCATTGTTTTCCGAAGCGATAACGCCGACGAGCGTTTCGCCACCCTTGGTCGTAATATTGTGGGCGAAATAGGTGTCTTCGACCTCGCGATTAGGATCCAGGATCTGACCAAGAAGTTCGGCTGCCCCATGAGAACCCATACCATCGAGAGAGGGGCCAACATCCTTACCTATTTCACCAAGCTTATGACAAACAGAGCAGGCCGCGAAGAGTAGCTTGCCCTTTTCGGGGTCTCCTGGCTTGTCGACCTCGGGCAAAAGTTCAGCGATAAGATCGTCCTTTTCCGAGCTTACCGGAGCGATACGGGCAAAGAGTCGATGAGTGGCCCGTTCAACGTTGCGATCCGGGTGGTGGCGCAGACGAGCGATATTTCCGGGTCCTAAATCGGCCGGAGTGAACCGTCCACCATCGATCTCTTCGAGCAGCTGGATGGCCCAGGGAGCTCTATTGACGATCTGATCAAAGGCCTTGAGTTTAATGGAGCCTTCCAAGCTACCGAATTGATCGATCAGAATCTTACCCAGATCCGCGTCTCCGACTGAGCCCAAAACCGCTAGCATTCCTTCCTTTAAGGATTCGCTGCTGCCCGATTGGAGAATCCCGATAATCGTTGGGAGAATCGATGTATTCTTCTCTCGAATACTGACCAAGCTACGGGCAATTTGCAAACGCTGATCATCTGGGAGCCCCGACTGGGAAAGGCCCTCGATCAGAGCCTGGGTGAGGATTGATGTTTGCGAGGAGAGAATGCCGCTGCGGTCCCAGAGGATGGCTACCGGCAATGCCAGGATTCGTGTATTTTCATTTTCCAGCAGCGAAGCGAGAGCAGAACGTAAAGAGGCGTTGAGACTCGGTGGATTGTCGACATTGTCGGCGAAGGCTCGAAGGACGGCGCCGGCAATGGGCCCTGCCGATGGATCGGCGTTGCCGCATGCAGTGAGCAGTCGGGCAGCGTTTTGGGCGGCGTCTCCTTGCGTAAGAGCGGTTGGGGTCAGAGCGGTGGCGAATACGAGTAGCGAATCGGTAGGTGTTGTTCTCAACGCGGCCTCGATCACTTCGATCGCCTTGTCTTGGGATGCAGCCACCAAAGCAGACAGGGTCCAATCGTCCGCGGTCGCTCTAGCCTGGGCCACAATGGCGGTTGGATCGTTTTCCGATTTAGCGGTCTCGTAGGCTTTGACAGCTCCGCTACCGACAAAGTCGGTTCCGATGCCGTGGTTTTCTTGTAGCAACCGCTGCGCGGTGCTGCGGATTTGTTCATTGGGGCTTTGAGCAGCCTCTTTCAAAGCGACAACATTGTTGCGATCCAGGGAGATGGCAGGGATAGCCTTAGCATTCTTGTGCTGAACTTTCCAGATACGACCGTAATAGTGGTCACGGTCGGGTCGAACGGCAGCATTGGCGGGGCCATGCACGGGTCCTCTAGTGTCGTTGTGAATAATGGCCTGATTGCAGAAATCGACCAGATACATGGCTCCATCCGGTCCAACCATGGCCTCGATGGGGCGGAACCATAGGTTCGTGCTGGTGATGAATTCGGTTTTCTCCCGGTTAGCCTGCTTTGAAGCTTTGAAGGTAACCCCATCTCGCTCCATGAAGAAGTGCCCGACAATATTCAAGGTGGGTTCTGTAGTGAAATAGCTGTGATTCCATTTTTCTGGCCAAGCTCCGCCCTCATAGATGACCGTGCCCGCGCCGGCAGTGTACCGACCAACTTGGTCGATTTGAACGTAGGCTTGCTGTTTCCACTCCATGGCGGGATAGGTGCGTTCTCCGGGAAGAAGGCCATGGGTTCCTGCCAAACCTGGTAGTTTGCCTTCAGCCAAGATGCTTTCCGGCAATATCACATGAACCAAGGGATTACCGGTTGTTGGCTGAGTATAGAGCACTTCACCCTCCATAGTTGTATCCAGTCCCCAACTATTTCCTCGGCGAGATGCGTATTGCTCCAAGGCGCTCCCGTCGGGCTTGAAACGCACGACACCATTGGTTATGTTTCCGAAACTCTTGGAACCGTCACCAGAGGTCACGCTCTCTGAGCCGGAATATCCATGAGTGGCGTAGATCCAGCCATCGGCAGCATAGTGAAAATTGTTGATGACCGCATGGGTGTCCCGAATGCCGAGATTCGTGTAGAGCTTAGTTCGCTTGTCGGCGATGCCATCCCCATCGGTATCTTCGAAATACCAAATATCGGGAGCGGCCGCGGCGATGACGCCATTCTTGTAGAAAACGAAGCTATTAACCAACTCGATATTATCTGCGAAAACCTTTTTGGCATCCATAACGCCGTCACCGTCAGTGTCGTGCAAGATGCTTATCCGATCCAGTGGATCCCGATCATAAACACCAGGCTTGAGTGAGCCGGAATCCATCCAGGCGGGAACGTTTACCTCCCTTAGGCCGTTTGGATACTCAGGAGTTTCGGCTACCCACAAACGACCTTTTTCGTCCCAATTGATGTTCATGGGATTATTGATCAGCGGCTCAGAGGCGACGAGGGAGATTTCGAAATCCGGATGGATGTTTAAGTAATCCGGAAGCTTTTCCGGATGGGGCACGCCGCCCTCGACGTAGATCAAATTGTCGCCCAGTTCATCCTCCTGGCAAAGCATGTCCACGTTTTCTCTTCCAGCAGCCCAAGCGATGCCACGCAGAATCATGGCCTTGACGCCGGTGTGCATGAAATTCTTATTCCAATGACCTGGGACGTGGACGAAGGCCCGGTAGGGTTCGCCGCCGGGAAGCTCGTTCTCATATGTCCAGATCTGCGGCTGGATATCGTAGATGTTGACGCCTTTGTGTTTGGCCACGTACTCGGCGGCCCGTTGCTGGGCCTCCTGATTTCCACGACCCTTCGTATCTATAGCCTTGGGCGTATAAGCGGTTGCTAGGACGGTGGCATCCGGGTGGATGTCCATGTCGTAGTAGATCTCGTCTTCGAGATCGAAGTTGGAAACGTCCTTGGTAATCGGGTTTGGGATATTCGTGAAGTAGAGGCTCATGGGAGCTTCTAGAAACTTGGTCGTTCCGTGTCTCCAGGATCCTCCTACGATGCTCTTATACCAGTCGGGATCGCGGGACACCGATCCCGCGTGAATGACGACCAAGCCGCCACCTCGTTTAAGAAAGGCTTCCAGGCGGGCTCGCTCTTCGCCGTAAATGTTGCCAGCTTCTTTGGCGTTCAGAATGAGAACGTCAGCATTTTCCAGTTGGCTCTGGGTTGGGAACTCGAGCGCCCCGTTGCACTCGACGCCTCGGGCCTCGAGCAAGGCAGTCCAGCTCTTCAAAAATTGCGGATGTTCGTGGGCTCCAGGAGCGTGGGTCTTTTCACCAGCCCGAATGAAGACGCGGATTGGATCGGCCGCTTGCGCGCAAAAGGCGCTTAGAACAAGTGCCGCGATAAAGCTGAGGTAGATTTTCATGGTGGCTAAGATTTTCAGGATCGTCGCAAGAAAAGATTTTTGACGCGAGCTATTTGCGCTCGACCGGGATCTGCTTGAAGGTTCGGGTTAGGTTTGTCAGGGATGCTTCGACTCCCATGCGTTCGAGGCTGGAGGCGCCGACGAATCCTTGGGCGTCCGTCATCTGGTTTATTTGCGTGGCGTCCTCTGGCGTGTTGATGGGGCCGCCGTGAGAGAGAAGAAAAATATTGGGATTGATCGCGCGGGCCGCATCGAATATCGCCTGGCAGCGCTCGGCGGCGTCTTCCATGGAGCAAACCGCTCCCGTAACGCCGATGGATCCGCCCACCGTTGTACCAACATGAGCGATCACGGCATCCGCTCCAGCTTCCGCCATAGCGGCTGCTTCTTCAGGTTTCGCTACATAGACGATGCTGAATAGATCCATCTTACTGGCGATGGCTACGGTCTCCACTTCCTTTTGAAAAGGCATGCCAGTTTCCTCAAGCACGTCGCGAAAGTGCCCGTCCACAATACAATGCGTAGGAAAATTATTGATACCGGAGAATCCCATTTCCTTAACCTTGAGCAGCCAATGCCACATGCGTCGGCGCGGATCAGATCCATGAACACCGCAGATTACAGGGATTTCCTCGACGACAGGAAGAACCTCGAATTCGCCGATCTCCATGGCCACGGCGTTTGCATCGCCATAAGCCATCATGCCGGCAGTGGATCCATGGCCCGACATGCGGAAGCGGCCAGAATTATAGATGATAAGCAAGTCGGCCCCGCCTTTCTCTATGAACTTGGCGCTGATGCCTGTTCCAGCTCCGGCGGCGATGATGGCCTCGCCGCGGTTAAGGGCGGCCTGCAAACGGTCGCGAACTTCTTGTCGAGTATAAGGGTTTCCTTTTCCAGTCCAGGGATTTGGCATGATGGTATTTAATTGTGAATGGTGAAAAGCGATTGGTTAATAGTGGTGGAAGCTTTCCTATTTAGTCTTTGGTCGCTCGTGTTTTTCGCGGAGGTCTTTCCAGGAAGCCTCTTCGGAAACATCGACAATGTTCGGTTCGCCTCCGCTCAACGGAGAAAGTATTGCAAGGAAGGTAACATCCTCATCGAAGGGATTGTAAGTGCCATGCACCGCGTCTCGCGGTATCAGAGCCATTTCGCCGGCCTTGAGTATTCGGTATTCATTTTCCACCCACTGTTCGGCTTTCCCGGAAACGACGTAGATGATCTCTTCGCGCGTCGGATGCCGATGGAAGGGGTGGGATCCGCCCGCATCGATTGTTGCTCGCACCATCAGGAGTTCCTTGGCCCCAACCAATTCATCGTTGGAAAGCCATTCCACCGTTGCCCAAGGGTCCTTGTCCTTGGTAACATCGGCAGCTTGCATGAATCTTCTTACCGTTTCTGACATGATTGTATTAGATTTTTGCCCACGAATCTCACGAACTGACTCAAAATATTTTAGATTTATCCGGATTGTGGATTACTTGCAGGAGCGGCTTTACGCCGTGATAAAGCGAACGAACCAAGCCGCGGCGTAAAGCCGCTCCTGCAAATGGAAGTCTCATTAGAGGCTGAAAGACTTGAACCGTTAATCCATACCTGAGTTCGATCGAAATTTTTGGAGATTCGAGCCATCCGTGGGCAGTTGATTTTCGAAAAGATAGAGCGGTATCTCTACTTGGGCCTGTGAGGACTATGGGTTGAGAGACGGGTTTATTGTGGATTGCGGCGTCTTTTTCGCAAAGGAAATACATCAACAAGTACCTATCGAAAATCAACATCGACAATGCCGATAGAATCCCTAGACAAAGAAATGCTGTATCCGATTCTATCGGAATTCCAACAAATTCAAAGGCTTAGTGATGATATCAACCGACCTTGCGATCGAGGAATCTAAGGACGTCCAAATATTGGGCGACTCCCGCTTTATTCTCGCGCGTTCAGACGAGGTTGAGGATCGGCCCTGGATGTCGGAGAGCCCTGTGTGTCCCTTGCTGAAACAGCATCACATTGCCCACGTGGGAATATTCTGGGCCCGCTATCCGTTTGAGATTGTTCGATTGGACCAGTCAGGCTCTTACATGATGGCTTGTTTTGGCGGAGAAGGAAGCGTGTTGGTCGATGGGGTTTGGAAGTCATTGGGGGCCGGGGAAGCCTGTCTTTTGCCGCCTTTTGTTCAGAATGCCTTTCGCTGCCGTGAAGACGCTCCTTGGGAATTCTGTTGGGTACGCTATCTGGAGTCGCGCGAGCAAAAACCGATCGTTTCCCAGAACTCGCCAGTGCTGAAGGCTTATGACTACGCTCCCATGAAGGCTGCAATAGAAGGCTTGTATGCGGAGGCCTCGGGTCACGGAGCGCCGGGAACGCTGGGCCATTGGGTGGAGTTGATTCACCAATATGCCTTACGATTTGCCCAGCCACAGGATTATGACGATCGCTTATGGAAGCTTTGGAATCAGGTGGAGCCTCAATTGGATAGGAGATGGAATCTGACAGAGATGGCTGGGATCGCCCATGTGAGCGAGGAGCATTTACGTCGCCTCTGTCGACGTCGCTATGGAAGGAGTCCCATGCAGCACCTAACATTCCTCCGCATCCAGCGAGCCAAATACCTCTTGAGCTCAACGGACGATAAAATTGATTCAATCGCTCAAGCGGTCGGCTATGAGAATCCCTTTACTTTTTCTACGCTCTTCAAACGCTGGGTGGGCTGGAGCCCATCGCGGTATAGATAAGGGCGAGATTTGGAAAAGGCAGCCGCAAGGTTCTTTTTACGTTGAACAAGCCTGCCCGGAGCTTGGGCTCCACCTATCTTGATGCATGCCCAGGTGGAACCCGGCCTCCGGGCGGGTTCATCGCTCCTCACCTCTGGGTTGCCCCATTACGAAATTTCTGATTCAAATTACATCATCATCCCTTCATTACAGTATTATGCGCTTGGCCCGTTATTTCCTAATCTCAGTTTGCACCCTGGTCGCATTGCCTGCTCTTTTCTCTCAAAAGCTCCCCAAGGGGCTAAAAGGCCCCATCAAGGAGGCAATCGAAAAGGGTGACATTGTCGTTGGTGTCGTTGACCGGTTTCGTTTGCCCAAGACGACGGACGCGATTGTGGAAGGGGCGACCACTCATGCCCATGCTCGTATCCAGTACCTTAATCCCGTGGGCGATGGATCGGGCCGATTGGCTATCAACGATCTGCGAGGCCCTTTGTACATCACCGATAAGAATGGCGAATCCCCGCAGCTCTACATGGATCACCGCGACTATCCAATTTCCTTCGATGCATCCATGATGCCGAACGAAACTGGATTTGCCGGCTTCGCATTTCACCCGGACTTTTCGAAGAAGGGGAAACCTGGATACGGAAAATTCTATACGGCGTTCAGCGCGGTATCTGGATCTGGTAAAGCCGACTATCACAAGGAGGACAATGGCAGCCACGAAAGTGTACTAGTCGAGTGGACGACCAAGGATCCCTCGGAAGTCCCCTTCAAGGGAACGCATAGGGAGCTATTTCGTGTCGGCCAGTTCGCGGCGAATCACAGCGTGGGCGCCCTGGTTTTCAATCCGTCGGCTAGACCCGGCGAATCAGATTATGGGCTCCTTTACTTCTCCCTAGGCGACGGCGGTGCTGGCTTCGACCCAATGGATTACGGTCAATCATTAGCGAGCCCTCATAGCGCCATATTGCGAATCGATCCGTTAGACACGTCGGGTGGAAAAGCGTATGGGATTCCCAAGGACAATCCTTTCGTTTCTCGATCGGGCGCCGCTTCAGAAATATGGGCCTACGGATTGCGTCATCCCCAGCATTTCTCTTTCGATCGGTCCGGAAAGATGTACATTACCGAGATCGGGCAAAAGGAGGTCGAGGAAGTCAATATTGGGTTTAAGGGCGCTAATTATGGTTGGCGTATTCGCGAGGGCTCTTACGCGTCCGGTTACGATATCGATGGCGTTGAAGTGGGCCCCGTCTACGATTGGCCCCACAAAGGACCAGAAGTATTCGTTGAGCCAGTGGCCCAATACGACCACGACGAAGGCCGGGCCGTTGGTAGCGGCTTCGCGTATGAAGGCTCTAAGATAGATGCATTAAAAGGTAAGTATCTGTTCGCCGACATCGTACGAGGCCGTATTTTCGTTATCGATACCGATGGTTTAGAACCGGGCAAGCTGGCTGAGATATCCGAACTCCGCCTCTCGTTCGATGGCAAGGAAAGAGATTTAATCGACGTCGCGGGCTATCCGAACACCTACCATCCTGGAATGCGAGCCGACCTTCGGTTCGGAATCGATGAAGAAGGGGAAATCTATCTGTTGACCAAAGGCGACGGTTGGGTGAGGAAGCTAGCGCCTGTAGAGAAATAAATCTGGACAGAGGCCAAATGATCGCGTTTTTCGCTCACCTATAATGCTACGTAAATTTAGGATTGATCGTAGGGCATTCTTGCGGGGTCTGGGGGGCGCCATGGTGGCATTGCCGCGCCTGGAGATGATGGCAGCCAGCCAACCGCAAGTCCCCATACGGATGGTTTGCGTGGGCACGAGTTTTGGCTTCGTGCCCCATTTGTTTTTCCCAAGCCAAATAGGGTCCGATTACGCGGTTCCCAAGCTTCTTGAGCCACTCGCCCGGCATCGACAGAATTTCACGATATTCTCTCAACTCGACCATGGCGCCGAAGCGGTTGGTGGCCACAGCGGGGTTCATGCTTATCTATCCGGCATCCGATCGAAGAACGCTAAGGGCTTCCAAGAGGGGAACATAACCTTGGATCAAAAGGCCGCGGAATTCGTGGGAGCGGCGACTCGGTACCCATCCATGCAGTTTAGCTCTGGAAGCTCAGCGGGGAATCAGCTATCCTGGACGAATTCAGGTGTAGCGATCCCGCCGATACAGGATTTGCGTGTATTGTACTCCCTGCTTTTCCAGAACCAGGAATCCGGCGAAGTGGATATTCTCAGACGAGCTTATCAGGAAGAGAAGAGCATCCTGGATCTCGTGAAGATCGATGCTGACCGATTAATGAAGCGGGTAGGGAAAAAGGACCAAGAAAAGCTGGATCAGTATTTTACGTCCGTAAGAGAATTGGAAAAGCGGCTAATCCAGTCAGAGGCCTGGCTCGATCGCTCGAAACCGAAAGTTGGATACAAATTGCCGAGAGGAGTTGACGAAATGGACTTTGTCGATCGCGTTCCGATCTACTATGATCTCATTACGCTCGCTTTGCAGACTGACTCCACGCGTGTGATTACCTTTGAAATATCTGACATAGGAGGGAATTCAGGCGGATTTCCGATCACCAAAGGCTACCACCAATTGACCCACCACGGTAAGGTGGAGAGCTATATTGATGAGCTTTCGGTTATTGAGAGGTACCATACGAATCAGTTCGCTCGGTTTATCGACCAACTGGTGGCAGTGGAAGAGCCAGGAGGGAAGACGCTATTGGATAGTACGATGGCTCTGCTGGGCAGCGGTATGGGCAACGCGAGTTCGCACAGTAACAAAGATCTGCCGCTACTGCTCGCGGGGGGTGGTTTCAGGCATGGTCAACACGTTCGCTACGAAAAGGATAAGAGTCGCGGGATCCATACGCCTGCCAGTAATCTCTTTGTCTCCATGTTGCAACGATTCGGAGCCGAGGTGGATCGATTCAATTTATCTACCGGGAGCTTGACCGGGCTCGATATCGCTTAGGCGTGACCATGCGATTCGCAGTTTATCTGAGCGTTTGCCTTTGCTCTTTCCGTTTTGGCATGGCCGAGCCTCAGGCTTTGGGCCCAGAAGTGGGCGACTTCATTCAGAGGTACTGTCTCGATTGCCATAATAACAGCAAGGAGAAAGGGGACCGGTCCTTTGAGCCTCTGTTGAAGGATCTAGCGAATCCAGAAGAGACTTACGTCCTCGAGGAAATCGTGGATTTGCTGAACCTAGGGGACATGCCTCCAGATGAGGAAGACGTCTTGCAACCATCATCTGTAGAGCGTAGCGAAATTATAGATACGATAACCGCGTATTTGTTGGCTTTGGAGGAAAGCCGATCTCCAGAGGAAACCATTCTTCGACGGCTTACTCGATACGAATATAAGAATACCATGAGAGATTTGCTTGGCGTTGTCCCCGAAGTCATGGACGCGACAAAGCAATTCCCTGCGGATCAGGAAACCCATGGCTTTACGAACGTTGGAGCAGGGCAGGCCCTTTCCCAGCATCAGCTTTCATTGTATTTGCGAGCCGCACGGACTTATCTAGATTCGGCTTTGGTTTTCGGGCAAGAGGAGTCGCAGACGCGTCTCTGGAGATTTGGACCGGAGGATTTCACCAAAGACACGCGTGGCAACGCGACGATCAAGTATCGGGTTTTGGACGAGACGGGCAAATTTTTCGATATCGGGCATGGTGAGCCTGCCGATCGAAGACCGAATGCCCCTTTGAAATTCGCTAATGAAGGAGTGCCGGTCAGCGGGTACTACAAAATATCGATAGTCGCTGAGGCAGTGGGCCGTCACAACCCCTACGATCCCAAAGTGCTGGAATTGGATCTGGCATCGCCTTTGAAACTAGGGGTTTGGCACGTGCCAGAGAAACGCTTTCTGCAAAAATCGAGTACGGAAGGCCGACACTTGGTAGAAGTATTCGATCTGCTTGATAACGAATCCACCACCTTCGAGGCCATGACTTGGATGCCGGAAGGATCGATCCCCTTTATTAATTACATCAATGGTCCGGGCGCTGCTAAAGGGATCCTGAATCGAGTTATCAAAGCCTATCACCCATATGCCAAGATTCCTGGCAATGCCGAAATCGATCGTATGAAGGAGCAGGGGATTCCGCTTCCTGAAAAGCAAATAAATCCGGAAACCAGGGTTTATATATCCCAGTTTTATGTAGGCCCCCGTGTTCGGGTATACGAAATGAAACTTGAAGGCCCTTTTAACGAAGAATGGCCGCCCGCTGGCCACCGAAACATCTTTGGAGATATAACGGATGCTAGAAAAGTGGATATTCCTGCCGCGTTGACGGAATTTGCGAGCAAGGCTTTCCGGCGGCCAACGCTGCGAACGGAGATCGAACACCATATCAGCTACGTTCAAGATCGTATCAAGTCTGGTACGAGCCACGAGGAAGCTATCAAGGCTGGGTTGGCGGCGATTCTAGTATCACCAAGATTCCTGTTCTTGGACGAAGGGGATTTGGAATCCAGCCCGAAGTTGGATGGATTTGAGCTGGCCACCAGACTTTCCTATGCTCTTTGGGCTTCGATGCCCGACGATGAGCTATTCGATTTGGCCGCATCTGGCCAATTACTCAACCGGAAGACATTACTGGCTCAAGTTGAACGCCTTCTGAACGATCCACGGGCAAGCGAGTTTTCAAGGCGATTTCCAGAAGCCTGGTTGCGGCTGGACAAGATTGGCGCCATGCCGCCTAGTGGCTCGCAGTATCCATCCTACTATGCCAGCAGGCTTGAACCGGCGATGAAGAAAGAGACGTCCCTGCTATTCAGCTACATTCTCGATAACAATCTGCCGGTTACCGATTTTCTTGATGGTTCTTCCACCTTCGTGAATGACGCATTGGCTCAGCACTACGGGCTTGAAGGCGAATTCGGAGAGCGTTTTAAACGAGTGGAAATGCCTGAATCCACGAGGAGGAGTGGCCTACTTGGGCATGCCAGCGTATTGACCGCTACAGCGAACGGCGTCGAAACCTCGCCCGTAGTAAGGGGCGTCTGGATACTCGAAAATATCTTGGGCACGCCGCCTTCGCCTCCTCCCCCGGATGTCCCGCCAATCGAGCCAGATACCCGGGGGGCAACCACGATTCGGGAACAACTGGCGAAGCACCGTGACATCGAGACCTGCGCTGATTGCCACTCTAAGATCGATCCCTGGGGATTTGGATTGGAACATTACGATCCGGTGGGCGGCTTTCGCGATCGCTACACCGTTTTCTATGGCGACGGGCGTATATCCAAGCAGAAGCCCGGCCGAATCGTTGACGGATCAGCCAAGTTGCCGTCCGGCCATTTGCTGGAAGATGAACGGGATCTGAAGCAAGCGCTCGTTGAGCGGAAGGATCTCTTCGCCCGCAACCTGGTGAGCAAACTGCTGATGTACTCGACAGGAAGAGAATTGACGTTCAGGGATAGGATTGAAGTGTACGAAATAGTGAAACGTGTAAAAGAAAATGGATACGGATTTCGGGACCTTCTAACGGAAGTTTTTGCCAGCTCGATATTTCTAAGTCGTTAATGCTTCTATCTTTCTTCAAGGACCACCCATCGAATGAGCGAACCGAATATGCCACTCTTGTCTGATAAGACTCGCTCTCTCCTCGAGTTAGCCAGCACGCCGACAATCGCTACGCTGCTGTTTAAGCATGGCTTTCGAAATGCCTACATTCAGGGCGTATCGGCTTTGAATCCGACCGATCGAAAGCTGGTGGGCCTGGCCTTCACCTTACGATATATCATGGCTCGTGAGGATACCGATCAACTGTCGGCCTTCTGTGAGCCCGATCACCCGCAAAGGCTGGCGGTAGAAACTTGTCCAGAAGGGCATGTGCTAGTCATGGATTGCCGAGAGGATGCTTCGGCTGCCTCGGCCGGGTCGATCCTTTTGACGCGTTTGCAAGTGCGCGGCGTAGCAGGTTGCGTTACCGATGGGGGAATCCGAGATGCCGAAGGAGCCTGCCAATTGGAAATGCCGATTTTCACTGCCAAGCCCTCGGCCCCTACCAACCTGACCAAGCATCATGCGGTGGATATGAATGTGCCCATCAGTTGCGGCGGCGTGCCCGTTTATCCAGGAGATATTATCGTTGGAGACATTGACGGTGTCATGGTTATACCTGCCCACATGGCGGAACAGATCGCCGAAGAAGCGGAGCCGATGGAAGAATATGAAACCTTCGTGCTAGAGGAAGTAAAACGTGGCGTGCCCATAATCGGACTTTATCCTGCCACAGATCCCGATTCTCTAGAACGCTTCGAATTTTGGAAGGCGCAGCGCAACCAACAATAGCGATTTTGAGCGACGCGAGTAACAGCGAAGCCTCCCGCAATCCTGTCGATACTCGATCGGACAAAGGGGATACTTGGAATCACAAGACGCCTGTTATCTTTTCCCCCTTGTTCGATTGGCCACTGAAACCTAAGGCGGTCATTTCCGTATTGACCAAGCGTTGGGTAACCTTGTCCCGCAACGCCCTCTTCCTAGTAATGGCTTTCTTGGTGTATCGCTATTTACTGCCTGACCTGACCGTTTCGCGATCGCTTTCGTTGAGTTGGACCATACCGGTATTCATCCGCAACTACGTATTCATGATATTGATAGCGGGAGGGCTCCATCTCTACTTTTTCACTTACCGAGGTCAGGGAAAGCGGCTCAAGTACTTGGCTCGCGAGGAATTCGAGAAGAGTGGTAAATTCTCTTTCCGCAGCCAATTGCGGGACAATATTTTTTGGTCGCTGGCTAGTGGAGCTACGATTTGGTCGATCTACGAAACGGGTTACTTGTGGGCCTTGGGAAATGGAATCGTTCCAGTATTTTCCATAGCGGAACACCCATTGGTATTCGTTCTCTGGTTGCTGTTTATACCCATACTTGCCTCGTCCCATTTTTATCTGATCCACCGGTTGCTGCATTGGCCGCCGCTCTACAATAGCGTGCACCGGTTGCATCATCGGAATATTCACATTGGCCCTTGGTCTGGCATGTCAATGCATCCGGTGGAGCATCTCATTTACATATCTTCGGTGCTGGTTCATTTCGTTACCCCATCGCACCCGATAATC
>Ga0208624_1000209_pt1 | contig 30431 bp, 30 predicted proteins | sample Knorr_S23_td_DCM_FD_185607 | JGI IMG/M metagenome (GOLD analysis project Ga0208624, IMG submission 185607) | Marine microbial communities from Southern Atlantic Ocean transect - Knorr_S23_td_DCM_ad_71m_LV_A (SPAdes) (version 2) | ecosystem: Environmental > Aquatic > Marine > Oceanic | place... | reverse complement strand
TTGGAAATGACCATTGGATGAATTCAAAGAAAAGCCAAGGTCTTTATGTAATTTTTGTGATTTGCAATTCTCAATAGTAACATTTGCTTCAATTTTTGATATTCCGATTTCAAAGAATAATTTTTTTAAAAAGAAAACTAACATTCTAATCCCAGATCCTGGTGAAAATTTTGGCTCACCAATATAGAAACTCCAATATACAACTTCTTTATTTACATAAATAGAACTACAGTAACCAATTTCTTTTCCTCCTTCAGAATATATAAGCCAAATTCCTCTTTTGAAATTTTGTGTTTTTTCCATCCATCTTTCATGACTTTTTGTATTTATTTTTTGTTTATTTAAGCTATTTGCCCGGATAAATTTTTTGTTCCTCCAAGACAAGAGTTTAGAGGAATCTTTTATTTCAACTTTTTTTAAATTTGCTTCCAAAAAATTTACAACTTTATCAGTACCTTTTCCATCACAAATTTTATATGAATTTTCAGATAATTGCTGCAGTTTTTTTGGTGAGTAAATAAAATCTGAAATTGTTTTCAGTAATTTTGTTTTATTTTTTAAAACACTAACACTTAATTGTTTTGATATATTGAGATTAGTTACTTGCTTTGTAACTTTTTGTTGGTTTTTTGCTACAGTGATTGTCAAAGAGGGTATTCCCATACAGCATCTTTCCCACATACTCATGCCAGATGCCCCAATACAAACATCAGCTTTTAACATAAGTTCAGCCATATTTTTTGTGTCTAAATGAAGTGAAAAGTTTTTATATTTTTGACAAAGTTTTTTAAGGTTTGAAAGTGTCTGACATTCAGAACTAGTGGCAACAATTATGTTTGAATTTTTCATTTTCGACAAAGTGTCTACCAAGATAGGTAACAATTTTTTTTTATCATAAAGGCCTAAGGATATGAGTATAAAAAAATTTTTATTTTTTAAGATAAAAGATTTAGAATCTGACCTCTTTTGAATACTCTTATTTCGATAACAATCAAATTTATTAGAAATAAGAGCAAATTTTGGTCCTACTAAAGATCCAGGTACTTTATAAATTCTTTCTTTCTTAATAATTGATGTTTGGTCTAATAAAAAATCTGAGCCTAGATTTCTATTATCTAAATCGTCAATTGCTAAATAGTATGGATCATTATACTTTTTTTTGACAATATTTACCCATTCAATATCTAGACTATAATGATCAAAAATGATCCAGTTTGGGTTGAATTTGTCTAAAGAATTACTTGTTATTTTTGCATCTTCTAAGATTGATAATTTTAACCATTTATCATCAGAAAATTGATTAGGTGTTTTTTTACTAGTTATATTTTCATTTTGATTTTTTTCTGAGATTATATCATAAAAAAGTTTATTTTTTTTTAAAAGTAATCTGTCTTTTCCAGGTAATTGAGCCGATATAAATTTAATCGAATGGCCTCTTTTTTGAGCCTCTTGTGCTAATGTTAGACATCTTCTAAAGTGACCTCCTCCAATTTCACTATTTGCATCAACTCTTATCGCAATATTAAGTTTTTCTTTAAACAAATTTTGATCCTAATTAAGTCTATAAAAACCATTATGGCAGATAGGACCCTCAATCAGAGTATCAATATTGATAACTTCATCTTCACATTTTTTTATTATTTCAAACTGTTGATTTAAATGGTGAGAATATTTCTCCAAACAATCATCATTATGAACAACTGAAGTATAAATTGAATTACTAGCCAATATATTTTGCTTTAGCATTTCTTGGGTTATCAAAGTTTTATATTTTAAATTATTCTTACTTTTAAAATTAAATGATGAAAGAGCCAATAATCCTGAAATATTTATATTTAGGTCATGAGAATCTGAAATATCTAGCCATATCTTTCTAATTTTTTTACCAATAGTTGTAATTACTTCCCAGCTTTTATTTTGTTCCATTATTTCAAGAGTTTTTAAAGCTGCGCTAGCACCTATTCTTTCTGTCCAGAAAGTACTACTTATGAAAGAGTTCTGAGCAGCTTCCATAGTGTTTCTTTTTCCAACAACGGCTGTTATTGCATATCCGTTACCAAGGGCCTTTCCAAAAATTGCTATATCTGGATAAACTTTATAATTTAAATGAATTCCTCCAAAATTTTCTCTAAACCCAGAAGTACATTCGTCAAAAACAAGAACAATGTTATTCTGCGTAGCTAACTCTCTTACATTTTCTAAAAAATTATTAGTAGGTTGAAGGTTTCTTATAACTTCCATTTTTATAACGCCTATGTCATTTTCATTTATTATTTTTTTTAATCCATTCAGATCATTATAATGAAATGGAAATGAAGTTTTCTTTAATTTTTTTGGAACTCCATTTGCTTCTAATCCTGGAAGAAGATGACTTTTTAAATTATCATTATCACCTATATTTGAAGCTAAATACCAATCATGCCATCCATGATAACCACATATAGCTATTCCATCTTTTCCAGAGGAAGCTCGAGCAATCCTAACTGCAATAGAGTTTGCCTCTCCTCCTGTCTTTGCAAAACGTACCATTTCAGACCATGGATGCATTTCAATTAATTTTTCAGCAAGCAAAACTTCCTCAGGACAATTCAAAGTACTCATATTGCTTTTATCTATATTTTGCTTTACGAAATTATCGACATCACTATTTGCATAACCTAAAATATTAGTTCCTACACCCATTAGGGACATATCAAGATATTTATTACCGTCAAGATCCCAAATATTACATCCTTTGGCTTTATCAAAATAGGCTGGCCAGCTCAAAGGGTGGAACATCTCTGTTCTTTTTGACAAGAGCATATTTCCACCAGGAATAATTTTTTTGGCTTTTTTCCACATTTTTTGTCCACTACTCATTTCCGCCCCTTCGTTTCTATTTAAATGAACATTTTTGAAAAGTGATTTATTTTCTTTATAAAGATTTATTATGTCTTCTAATGTGAAATATATGTTAGGAGCAAAATAATTAACAATAGAATTTAAAACGCCTAGATCAATTTCTTCATCTAAAGTAATTCTAATATTAGAAAAATCTTTATCATTTTTGTAATTATATTTTAAAATATTTTCATCTTCCCTCATATAAGACGTCACATGTTCTAAATGGTATTTATTTAGGTTAAAATTGTTTATTTTTTCTATGCAATGCCTACTAAATATTTCAACATCCATTCCATCAGGAAAAGTTGGAGGATTTACATTACTTCCATAATCAACATTTCTTTCTAAAAAAGCTTTTATGATTTTATCCACCAAAAGAGGATCAATTAATGGACAATCTCCTGTAATTCTAATTATATTCGTAGCATTAGTATTTCTTAATAAATCAACAAATCTTTTCAAAACGTTTTGCTCTTCTCCTCTAAAACATTCTACACCCATTTCAGATAATTTATTATAAAGTATGTTATCTTGAGGATTAGTTGATGTGGCAACTATTATTTTATTTATTAATTTACTTTTGGATAATCGTTTTAAAAGCAGCTCAATACATGTCAAAGGACCAATTTTCTTAAGAACTTTTCCCCTTAATCTAGAGGAATTCATTCTTGCTTGGACAATAGCAATGTTCAATATTTTTTTTTCCATTTTCTGGGATCAATTAATTCTTTATCAATTGTATTTTGCCATTTTGGTATTTCAAATTTAATATTTTTATTTTTGTATTTGATTATTTCTTTTAATTGAACAGCTGAATTTATTCCAACAACTATTTTTGTTACTTCACTAATGAAATTTGTATACATTATACAGGCTTCTAAAGAATTTAAATTGTTTAATTTTAACCAATTTTCCCATTTTTTAAAAAGCTTTTCAAACTTTGAAAATTCTTCAGGAATTTTATTTCCATCCTGCAGTAGTAAACCTTGCAAAAAAATAGATCTTGCATGTATTTCTATACCCTTATCAGAAAATCTTTTGAGAAAATTATTTTTAGTAAGTCTATTATCAAAAATATTAATAGGGCATTGAATAATATCTGGTTTAAATATTTTCAATATTTCTTCTAATTCTTTTTTTTCATAAATTGAAACCCCAATTTTATTTACTATTTTGTTTTTTTTAAAATCTAATAGTGTTTGAATTAATTTATGATTTTTATTTATAAGTAAGTCTTTTGGATAATGTAGGAGGATCGCCTCTAGATTATTTTTATTAAGTTTTTTTATCAAGTTTGTTACACTTAATTTATACCAATCTGATGGGTTTTTAATATCAAAAGGTATTCTAGGTATTTTGGTAATTATTTTAAATTTTTGAACACCAACATTTCCCAAACGTTCTATGCTATCTCCATAAGAAATAGCAGTGTCTAAAGTTTCTATACCCATTTTTTCAGCTGAAACCAGGATATCAATTATATCTTTATCAAGTAGTTTTTTTTGATTAACTGAGATACCATAATTCATTCCAAAATTTGCTGTTCCGATAATAAGTTTTTTATTCATATGATAACTTAAACTAATTTTCTTGACCTTTTTCTTTCTCTTTCAATAGAGAATTATTTATATATAATCAAACATATTGATAATTCTTAATTAGACATTTTTATGCAGGAAAATGAGTTCCGATAATAGAAACCAATTCATTGACGCATTAAGAGCTTTTGCTGTTTTGGCTATGATAGTTTATCATTTTGCTTGGGACCTTGGTTTATTTAATGTGGTTGATCCAGTAATAGTAAATTCTGGAAGATGGAAACTCTTTGCTGTATCCATAGGAAGTTCTTTTTTATTTCTCTCTGGTATAAGTTTTTGGTTAGCATCAAGAAATGGTATAAATTTTAAAAAATTCACTTTCAGGCTTTTTTTTCTTGTTGCAGCTGCTCTAATAGTTTCATTTGGAACCTATGTAGCTAATTCTCAAACCTTTGTTTTTTTTGGAATTTTGCATTTGTTATCTGTTTGTACTTTATTAGGCCTTTTAATTTATAAATTGCCAATGATTGTAATTTTAATAATAGGTTTTTTAATTTTATTTTTGGAACCTTATTTAATTTCAGAATTTTACAAACCAAAATATTTAGCTTGGACAGGTTTATATACAGGTCCAACAGGATCAGTTGATTTTTATGGTTTTTTCCCTTGGTCCAGTTCATATATATTCGGTCTTGGTATTTCAAAAATAATTTTTAAGAAAAAAGAGCAATTTTTGTTTAATTCAAGCACATTGAAAATACTAAATAGAAAGGGTTTTTTTTCTAAATCCTTTTTCTGGCTTGGAAGAAATTCTCTTATTGTCTACTTAATTCATCAGCCTATTTTAATAGGTATAATTTATATATATTTGAATTATATTCACGTTATATTATAGCAATTAAGTATTAAACAATAATTAAATTTTCATGAGAAATAACGTTTGTTGTTATTCCCGTGAGAGTTAAAACAATATCGCTAGAACCATTATTATCGTTGTCATAAAAAAGAAGACCAAATCCTTCAGCAGCTGAAGCTACATTATATGAAAAATAATATTGTTTTCCCGATGCCATAGCTACGTTAGATTTTGAAAGAGCATCACCAAAATTTGTTGCACCTGTTTCAGCCAAAAAATTATTTGATGTAGCAGTAATTGAACCAATCCCAATTTTGTCTGAATTTGGGTCAAAATTAATGATTTTATCTGATATTATTGCTGTGTGAGATTGAGCTGATTTGTCTATTAGATTAATGTTTGTTCCTCCAACATTAATCATATCAATACCTTTAGCATTCGCTAGGGTAATAATATCAACCCCATCCCCGCTTCTAATATCTGCATTTCCAGTTACATTCGTTGGTAAGGTAATGATATCATTACCAGCTCCACTAACAACCTTGCCAGCATTGTCTCCTAGTAATATTGTATCATCATGACTTGTAGTTGATAAGTCTATATCTCCTTTAAGTCCAGTAAAGTCTAAATTTAATCCACTTTTATTCATGTTAGTAGCATCCAGCATGACAGTGCCATTACCAGAGAATTTTCCAAGTGAAATATTTGCATCTCCACTTATTGTAAAATTTTGAATCTTTTCTTCAATTTCAATATTTCCAATACTGATTGTTGAAAATTCTTTTCCAAAAACGCTAAGATTTTCAATTTGTTTTGCTTTAATCGATCCCATACTCAAGGAACCACCCTCTGTTGTAAGCGAAATATTTGATATTTTGTTGATACTTGTATTTGTTCCCAAATCACCAAGAGAAATATTACCATTCTGTGATGCAATCAAAGTAATAGAGGAGATATTTTGTAAATCAGGTAAACTAGAAGTCCCGGGCACACCTAGAGTAATATCCCCATCATTAAAAGTCTTTAATGAAATTGTTTTGAGTCCCTGTGTCCCAGTTATATTAGCAGCCTCACCAATAATAATACTTCCGTCATTATCATTTCCGATTTCAATTCTTTGGGTATCATCGGGATCTAAATTTAACGTTGGAATAGTAATATTTTCATTCCCTGTAGTTTTTAGTAAAAACTGTCCTACTTCATTAATGCTCAATGATGTCAAATCTACTGGTATACCAGTATTGTTAGTCCATTCCAAAAACAGTGTAGCAAAACTATTTGGAAAATAGGAAATATTCCAATCGCCACTTTGTGAATCTTTTATAAAGATTTTTTCAATGTCATTTGGTAAATTAGACAACGCAACTGCCGCAGTTGAATTACTTACAGACAAATTTTTAACATCAGAAATATTTGTAAAATCAATAGTTCCAGGTGCAGTAAATGTAAGATCAAGCAAAGGATAACCACTAATAATAGGGCTTGCAATTACTGCTCCACTTACTTCTATAGGTAAACTATTAGTTCCATCTCCTTTAGAAGATTCAGGATTTGTAGTACTAATTATATAGTTTGAACTCACCACAGGCGATACTTCAAATAGTTTTTCTATTCCTTCTGAAGCTGCATTTCCAGCTAACCCAAGTATTTTTTTGCTATCGTTATTACATGCTGCTAATGAAGATAATGCACAAACTAAAAAAACATTATTTTTTCGGATTCTTTTTTTTGACCTTAAAATTTTCTTCATTCTTTTATAATTACCATTAAAATATGTACATTTTTTTGTGTTATTAATAAATTATTCATAATATATGTGTCATTAGTAAATCTTACTGCAAATTATATGCTAATTTGCTAATTTTAATAAAAATAATTTTTAAATTTTAGATTTGGAATAACTTTTGCAAATTATTCCTTTTAATTATTTTAGGGGCTATATGTTTTATAAAATTAAAAAAATAATATTTATATCATCCCTTTTTTTTATTTTTAGTTGTGCAACTTCACAACAAGGTACCGAGCAAATGGTAAGCTTTTCAAGTATACCAAATGGGGCTACCGTAAAAACTAGCCATGGTTTCTCATGTTCTATAACGCCCTGTAAAATAAAGTTACCTAGAAATAAGTCCTTCAAAGCAACCATATCAAAACCAGGATTTACAACTGAAGTTGTAAAAGTAGATTCATTACCAAGTGGTGCTGGTGCTGTTGGTGCTGTTGGAAGTGCGTTAATTGGTGGTGTACTAGTTACAGGATATGATGTATACAAAGGTGGCGTTTTTGAATTAAGTCCAAACGAAGTTAGTGTTAAATTACAAAGTACAACTGCAATGGTTCTAGAGGAAATAAGAACTATTTCAAATATGGACCTTTTTAAAAACTAAATAAATTGTTGTCCAAGACTAATTTTAATCTTTAACTCTATTCTTTAATTCTATATGTTTACTTAAGGTAATTTTAAAATCAAAAAATTAATTCACTATGGCTACCGAGATAGAAACTAAAGAACCAGGTTGGTTACCCAAGATTTCGTATGCTCTCTACGATGTTGGAAATTCATCGATGGGGGCTATTCATGCAACTTTTATATTCGCAGTTTATTTTACAACATCCATTGCTCCAGAAAATGGGACTACTTATTGGGGATATATGTCAGGTGGTGCAGCTTTTATAGTTGCAGTTTTAGGACCTTTTTTAGGAGGTGCAGCTGATGCTCACGCAAGAAGAAAATTCTTTCTTGCGTTTTTTACTTTAATGTCAGTAGTTTCAACCTCTCTTTTATGGTTTGCTGAACCAGATAATAGTTTTATTCAATTTGCTATAATTTTTTCATTCATATCTATTGTTGCCAACGAATTAATATTTGTTTTTTATAATTCATTACTTCAGTCAGTATCTACTGAAAAGACAATGGGTAAAGTATCTGGTTGGTCTTGGGGATTAGGTTTTTTTGGTGGAATGGCTGCTTTGCTAATAGCTTTATTATTCTTTATTCAACCAGATACGCCACCATTTGGTTTGGAAAAAGACTCTGCTGAGCATGTTAGAGCCACAATGGTATTAGCTAGCCTTTGGTTTCTTATTTTCAGTTTACCAATTTTTTTCTTTACTAAAGAAAGTCCTGAATCTACAAAAATTGCAAAACCTTTAGAGATGTTAAAAACTGGTTGGGCTGAAGTGGGGAAGATCACTGGCCTTAAAAGATTTTTAATTGCCCGAATGTTTTATGTTGATGGGCTTACAGTAGTTTTTGCATTTGCTGGAATTTTTGCAGCAAAAGTCTTCGGTTTTTCAAATGAAATGGTTTTAATGTTTGCAATAGCTGTAAATTTTACATGCGGTGTTGGTGCTCTTTTTGGGGGTTGGTTTGATGATAAATTTGGATCTTTTTTTGTAATAAGAGTTTCTTTAGTTTGTCTCATGATTTTTGGTTTAGGCGTTTTATTGTCACCTAATGCAACTTTCTTTTGGATACTAGGATTAATAACTGGTCTTTTTATTGGTCCAATACAATCGGCAAGTAGATCTTTAGTTGCGCATGTTGCTCCACCTGAACATAGAGCTCAGATATTCGGTTTTTATATGCTTGCAGGAAAAATAACTTCTTTTTTAGGCCCTATTTTTTATGGTTCGATTGTTCTTTGGAGTGGAAACGAAAGAGCAGGTATGGTTACAGCAGTTTTATTTTTTCTTATTGGTTTTTTGATATTAGGTAAAAATGAACCTGGTAATAAAAAGTTAAATTAATTTTTTTATTTTAAAATATATAAAAACCATCAATTCCAAGTATACTTAAAAATTAATATTTGAATTTCTTTTGTAAAACTTTTCAATTTTTTTTATATTTTTGCAATTTCTCTTGCGCACTATCATTATGTGATGTTTATTCAAATTTTAAATAATGATAATTAGAAATGATTCAAAAATTTTTAGAAATTAAAATAGAAACTAATGGTCAAAATCTAATTAATATCTCTCAAGAAATTGAAAAATTTGTTGAAAATTCTGGTATAAAATGTGGTATTTTGAATTTATCTATTCTTCATACAAGTGCGTCTTTAATTATTCAGGAAAACGTATCAAAAGATGTATTAATCGACTTAGAAAATTTTTTTAATAAATTAGTTCCTATGAATGAAAATTTATATTCGCATATATTAGAAGGTAAAGATGATATGCCAGCTCATATAAAAACCGCATTAACAAATACAAACCTCACATTAAGCATCATCGAAAATAATTTGAAAATTGGAGTCTGGCAGGGCATATATTTATTCGAACATAGAATTGAAAAGCACGTAAGATCAATATTTTGTCATATGATAGGAGAAATATAAATAAAACTTTTTAGGAAAAATATCTAATGATACAAAATCAAACAATTATACTTATACATGGAGCTGGTAGTATTAGTGATGCGTGGGATAATTTCAAAAAATCATTTGAATCTATGGGAAATACAGTCATTAATCCAACCTTAAGATATCACCAAAGAGGTTATAAAAGTGACCCTAAATTAGGTAACACTAGTATATTAGATTATGTGGAGGATATAGAAAAGATTATAAAAAAATTGCAGCAAAAACCAATAATAATTGGTTACTCAATGGGAGGATTGATTGCTCTTATTCTTTGCTCAAGAGGTTATGGAAAATTAGGTATTTTTATTACACCTGCTGCACCAAGTGATATTAACGCAATAAGTTTTAGTGTAATTAGAATATTTATAATGAATATCTTTAGGTGGAAATTTTGGTGTAAACCAATGCCTCCAAATTTTTCATCTGCATTTTATGGAGTCTTACATGATTTTAAAAAAGATGATGCTTTAAGAATTTTCAAAAATTATTACTCCCCTGAATCTGGTCGAGCAATTTGTGAGATTGGGTTTCCTTTTTTCTATTCAAATTCACCTACAAAAGTTGATGAAAAAGATATACTATGTCCTACATTAATAATTGGTTCAGGAAGAGATAGAATTACACCTATTCAAATTTCAAAAAAACTAAAAAAAAAACTTGGTAAGAAAACTGAATTAATTATTTTTGAAAAATTTTCCCATTATATCATGGAAGGAAATGAATTTAAGGAGGTTTTTGCAAAAATTACCGACTGGATATCAAAAAAAATAGGAGATTCAGCAGTATGAAGGTTATTAAAATAAAAAGAACATGGCGGACAGGATGGGATTCGAACCCACGAGAGGGTTGCCCCTCTACTCCCTTAGCAGGGGAGCGCCTTCGACCGCTCGGCCACCTGTCCACTTATTCGTGTATAATGTGAAAGTGATATTATCAAGAAAATTTTATCAATATGGGGATTAATTTTAAATGAAGGCTATTTTTAAATTCTTTACAAAGGACAGAAAAATAAGTTCAGTCATGATAATTTTGTTAATTTCGTCATTTATTTTTGTTTTTGATCAAATATCAAAACTTTATGTTGTTCATTTTCTAGACCTTTCAAACAGATTAAGCATAACCGTATTACCTGGTTTTATTTATTTTAAAATGGCGTGGAACGAAGGAATAAATTTTGGTTTATTTGCAAATAGTTCTGATATAATGAGGATTATCTTAATTATCATTTCAATATTAATTTGTATTGGGATTTTATTTTGGGCAATAAAACAAAGAAGCCTTTTTTTATTATTTTATGCATCAGCGATAATTGGTGGTGCTTTAGGAAATGTGATAGATCGAGTAATTTATGGAGCAGTAGCTGATTTTCTAAATATTACATGTTGTGGTCTGTACAATCCATATTCATTTAATATTGCTGATATATCAATTTTCCTTGGTGTAATTGGTATTATTTTTTTTCCGACTGAAAAAAATCAAAATAAAAAATCTTAATTTGTTTTATTGTCTTTCAGTATTGGCAGAATCGTCAATAAAATGCTATATATTGTCGAATGAATAATTTGACAGACAATATATTGAATAGAAAGTCCTTCAAGAGACCGATTGTAAAGCTTGATGAAAAGATAGCTAATCAGATTGCTGCTGGTGAAGTTATTGAAAGACCTGCAGCCATAGTAAAAGAATTGGTAGAAAATTCTATTGATGCAGGGGCAAATTCTATAGAAATTTTAGTTTCACAAGGTGGAAAATCAATTATTCAGGTAAAAGATGATGGGTGGGGAATTTCAAAAGATGAATTGCCCACCGCAGTTTGCAGACATGCAACTTCTAAATTAATTGATAATGAAATTTCGAATGTTAATACTTATGGATTCAGGGGAGAAGCTTTACCATCTATTGGCTGTTCTGGTAGATTAAATATTAAATCTAAAATTGATAAGTCGGAAGATGCTTGGGAAATATTTGTAGAAAATGATAAAATAATTGAATTAATACCAACGTCATTAAACAATGGTACGTGTGTTGAGGTAAGGGATTTATTTTTCAAGACTCCGGCCAGATTAAAATTTCTAAAATCTGATAAAATTGAAATGCAATCTATATTTGATGTTTTCAAAAGGTTATCATTAATAAATCCTAATATAAGCTTTTCTTTGAGAGAGTTATCAGCAAATGGCGGTGGTAAATCCATTGCTAATTATCCTGTTAAATCATCTAATTTTGATAATATAAAGCATGCTCCCAGCAATGATAATAATAAATATTCTTTCAGAGTAAGTCAGGTTTTAGGAAGGGAAATATCGCAAAATCTCTTACCCATTTCTTTATCTAATGAGGATTTAAGCATAGAGGGATTTATTTCATTGCCTACATTCTCACGAAGTAATTCACTACAACAATATTTTTTTGTTAATGGAAGACCAGTTTGGGACAAAAACTTAACAACTGCAGTAAGGGTTAGTTATTCTGATTTTATAATGAAGGGTAGATATCCAATAACTGTTATTTTTATAAATTGTCCAACTGATTCAGTTGACGCAAATGTTCATCCTGCGAAAACTGAGGTTAGATTTCAAAACCTCAATTACATTAAAAACTCAATTATATCTATCATTAAATCAACTATTGCAAATCATAATACTAAGACATCAACTGCTGTATCTGAAGGAATGATGCATGCATTTAAAAATAATATTGATTTTGAAAATTTATCTAATAATAAAGAAATAAATTTAAGGGGAAGTTTTTCAAATTCAAACAAAAAGAAAAATAGAGAAGAATTTACAAATTTTTCGGAACCATTTTTTAAAGATCTATCTTCAAGAAATTATCAGTATAAATTATCTGATGAAAAAAATATTAATGAAATCAATTTAGAAGAAAAAAATGAAAAAGGGTTACCACTTGGATCCCCAGTTGCGCACATTCACGAAAATTATATCATTTCTCAAACCAATGAAGGGATAGTTTTAATTGATCAACACGCGGCACACGAAAGAATAGTATATGAAAAACTCAAAACATTATTTAAACAAGAAAATGTAGCAACTCAAGCTTTATTAATTCCTGAAATAATTGAGCTTGGTTATGAACGTACAACTGTTGTATTAGATTTTAATGATGATTTTGAAAGGTTAGGAATAATATTGGAACCTTTTGGAAAAAAATCAATTTGTGTAAGATCGTTGCCTGAAATATTAGGACAAATAAATAGTACTGTTTTTCTTAACGACCTAGCTGATGAACTTTTAGAATGTGACAACATTTCAGTAGTTGAAGAAAAAATAGAAAAAGTAATTTCCAAAATAGCATGCCATGGTTCAGTTAGGTCAGGTAGAAAACTTAATAGTTCTGAAATGTCTGTTTTATTAAGAACTATGGAAACAACACCATTTTCTAACCAATGTAATCATGGTAGACCTACTTTTATTGAGTTAAAGCTTAAAGATATAGAAAAATTATTTAACAGGAATTAAATTATTGCTTAATCATTCAAGTTTTATGGTGTTTTTATTGGCTGTAATATTCTTCTTATTTTGTTTGATCTTGCTTTTTTTTATTTTTAGAAAATCAAATAATAAAAGTAACGCAGATCTTTCCCATGATTTAGAAAAATTAAAAGATGGCCAGTTGAAATTGGCAGGTATAATTGAAAATCTTGTTAATAATCAAAATTTAGGAAATGCCAATATTTTATCAAACATGGAAGGGCGCCTATCTGAAGTTCAAAAACAAATATTTGATAGCTTAAGTGGTTCTGCTTCAAATACCGCTAAATCATTAGGAGCTCTACAGGAACGTTTAATTGCAATCGATAAAGCCCAAGCTAATCTAGAAAAACTTTCTGGTAATGTTTTAGGTTTACAAGATATTCTGTCAAACAAGCAGACAAGAGGAGTTTTTGGGGAAATTCAACTTAAAGATATAGTTTCAAAAGCTTTACCACCCAACTCATATGCGTTTCAGGTCTTACTTAAAAATGGCAGAAGGGTAGATTGCATGATTTATTTACCCTATCCTCCTGGTCCAATTGCAATAGATAGCAAATTTCCATTAGACGCATATGAAAATTTAGGAAAATTTGAGAATGAGATTGAAAAAAACAAGGCAATCCAAATTTTCAAAAAATCTATAAGGTTTCATATTAATTCAATTTCTGAAAAATACATAGTAGAAGGCGAAACGGCAGATGGTGCAATAATGTTTTTGCCGTCTGAAGCTATATATGCAGAATTACATGCTAATTTTTCAGATATTATTCATGAGGGATTTTCTAAAAGAGTTTGGATTGTATCTCCTACAACTTGTATGGCAACTCTTAATACTATTAGAGGAATTCTGAAAGATGCCACTCTAAAAGAGAACTCTAGTAAGATAAGAGAAAATCTAAACCTTTTGTTTAAGGATGTTTCTAGATTAGGTAATAGAATTGATAATTTAGACAAACACTTTAATTTAGCTAGCAAAGATCTTGAAGAAGTTAAAGTCTCAGCCCAAAAAGTAACTAACAGAGCAGATAAGTTTGAAGCTTTAGATTTTGGTGAGATTGGTCATTCCCCTATTGGAGATGTTGGCTCAAAAATTTCTAAATTAAATATGATTAAAAAATAATTTTGCTATAAGTTAGATTTGTTTTATTTTTGAATTTTAATTATTAAGAGGAGAAATTTAATGAGAATTTTAATTTTGTTATTTATTTGTAGTATTTTAATGAGTTGTGGAACTGTTGGAGGTGCCATTCAGGGTTTTGGTTCTGATTTAGATATGGTTGGTGGGTATATTACAGATTTTTGATTTGAATAATCGCTATGTTTTTGAATCTACTTATTATTAAATTGTGGATTTAAGTAAATAGATTTTAAATATGGGAAAAAATTGTTTCAAGACACTCTTAAAGTAATAAGACTTGATGGTTTTGGCATTACTGATTTACCAGCCTTCAAGTCAGAATTTTCCTCGGGTATGGATATTTGTGCCAATTTTTTAATAAGTGATAAAAAAAAAGAAATTATAATACCTTCAAGTGGAAGAAAAATGATAAGTACTGGCTTAGCAATTGAATTACCTAATAATTGTGAAGGTCAAATAAGATCAAGGTCAGGTTTAGCAATTGACTATGGTTTAATGGTTTTAAATTCTCCTGGCACTATCGATCAAGATTTTCGTGGGCATTTAAAAATAATATTAGCAAATTTTGGAACAGAAGATTATTTAGTTAAACAAGGAGATAGAATCGCTCAGTTAGTAATTTCAAATTTGATTAGACCCAAAATTAAACTAGTAGAAAGTTTAACTAAAACAGACCGGGGTAACAAAGGTTTTGGTTCAACAGGGATTTCTTGATAATTTAATTTTTAACTAATCAAAATAATTCTGACATCATTTTAAATGAGGAGATAAAAATTGGCAAATTTAAAGAATGAAAGAATCTTTAATAATATAACTGAAACTATAGGAAAAACTCCTTTGGTTAGATTATCAAAATTTGAAAAACATATTGGTACTCAATGTGAAATAATTGCAAAACTAGAATTTTTTAATCCGTTAGCCTCTGTAAAAGACAGAATAGGTGTTTCTATGATTAAAAGTTTGGAGAAGTCAGGTCATTTAAAACCAGGTGTAACAATTATAGAGCCTACATCAGGTAATACTGGGGTAGCTTTAGCATTTGTAGCGGCATCAAAGGGCTATAATTTAATATTAACTATGCCAGAGAGTATGTCGCTAGAGCGAAGAAAAATGTTAGCATTTTTAGGAGCTAAAATTGAACTTACTGATGCAGCAAAAGGTATGAAAGGTGCTGTAGCACGAGCAGAAGAATTATTAATTTCTACGCCTAATTCTATTATGCCTCAACAATTTGAAAATCCTGCTAATCCTGAAATACATATGAAAACTACAGCTGAAGAAATTTGGGAAGATACAAATGGTAATTTGGATGTTCTCATCTCTGGTGTTGGTACAGGCGGTACAATTACAGGAGTAGGAAGAGTTTTGAAAAAAAAGAATCCTAAAATAAGATTTATTGCAGTTGAACCGGAGGATAGTCCTGTAATTTCTGGAGGTGAACCTGGACCTCATAAAATTCAAGGAATAGGAGCAGGATTTATTCCTAAGAATTTGGATATGGAAATTATTAGTGGAATTGAAAAAGTTGGTAATCAAGAAGCTGTTGACATGTCAAGATTAGTTGCAAAACTGGAGGGAGTACCAGCAGGTATTTCTTCTGGGGCTGCATTAGTTGCAGTAAAAAATTATGCTTTAAAAGAAAAATCTAACTCTAGAATAGTAGTTATAATTCCAAGTTTTGCAGAGAGATATTTATCAACAATTCTTTTTGAGGGATTAATTTAGCTTACGGTGAATTTTGGATAAAATTGAATTAAATAGATATAAAAGACATATCTTACTTAAAGAGATTGGTGGATCAGGTCAAAATATACTAAAAAATTCTTGTATCACCATGATTGGTGCAGGCGGATTGGGTTCTGTTATTTTATACTATCTGGCAGCTGCTGGTGTCGGAAATATAAAAATTGTGGATAATGATGTTGTAAGTTTATCAAACTTACAGCGTCAAATACTTTTTAAAAACGAAGATTTGGGTAAAAAAAAGGTATTGGCTGCAAAAAAAAATTTGCTTAGCCTTAATCCTCTTATAAATATTGAAATTTATGACAATAAATTTACTGAAAAAAATTATATAAAATATATTAATGGTTGTAATTTATTAATTGATGGAACAGACAACTTTAAATCAAAGTCAGCAATTTCTAAAGTAGCTTTTAGTGAATGCATTCCCTTGGTTTATGGTGGTCTAAGCCAATGGGAAGGACAAATTTGTGTTTTTGATCCAAAATCTGATTCAATTTGTTTTGGATGTATTTTTCCAAATGATCCTGGTCAAGAATTTGAAGAAAGTTGTTCTAATCTAGGAATTATCGGTCCGACAGTTGGAGTAATCGGATCATTAATGTCTGCAGAAGTAATCAAGTTTTTAACTTCTAGCGGAAAACCGATAATGAACAAAATTTTGACATATGATTGTTTGCAAGGTGAATTCCAAGAATTTTGTGTAGACAAGGTTCAAAGTTGTAAAATTTGTTCGGAATTGAACAAAAATTAAGAATTGAAAATAATATCTGGAGGTGTGTGTCCATCAGAAAATGTTTGTATATTTATGATGACTTTTTCCCCCATTTCTATTCTACTTTCCAATGTAGCAGAACTCATATGTGGTAACAAAAAAACATTATCTAATTCTTTTAATCTTGGATTAATTTCATTACCTCTTTCAAAAACGTCTAAAGCAGCCCCTGCTAATTCTTTAGATCTAAGCATACGAGTAAGTGCATTTTCGTCAATTATTTCTCCTCTAGCTGTATTAATTATATAAGCACTATTTTTCATTAATTTTAATCTTCTAGCATTTATCAAGTGAAAAGTTGATGGAGTATGTGGAGCATTTATAGACAAAAAGTCAATCCTGGATAACATTTGGTCTAAGCTTTCCCAGTAAGAAGCTTCTAAGTTTTCTTCTAATTTGATTGGTAATCTGTTTCTATTATGATAATGAATTTGAATACCAAAGGCTTTTGCACGTCTTGCGATAGCCTGACCTATACGTCCCATTCCTAATATACCTAGCCTTTTTCCGTAAATTCTATGACCTAATAAAGCATTTGGAGCCCAACCGTCCCAAGTATCATCTACTAACTTTTTTACACCTTCTTTAATACGTCTTGGTACTATTAAAATTAAAGCCATTGCCATGTCTGCAGTATCTTCAGTTAAAACATTTGGTGTATTAGTTACAGTTATTCCTTTTTTTGAAGCATTTAATACATCAATATGATCAAACCCAACTCCATAATTTGCTATTAACTTTAATCTTTTACCAGATTCTTTAATTAAATTGCTGTCAATTTTGTCCCCAATTGTTGGCACTAAAACATCACAATCTTTCATATTTTTAAGAAGCTGTTCTCTAGTAAGTGGGGTAGATGAATTAGAAAGATTAACGTCAAATAGTTCTTTCATTCTAGTTTCAACAGGTTCTGGTAATTGTCTAGTTACTGTTACTTTAATTTGTTTATGATTCATCTTATTTTTAATTTTCTTAAACAGACAAATTAACTTATAATATTAGAGTTAAAAAATTTAAAGTTAAAAACAAAATGATTAAATATCTGATAATTATATTTTGTTTACTATTTGTTTCTCAAGAAAACATTGTTTCTTCTAAAGAACAAAAAAAAATAGGAAAAGTAACGGGATTAGAGATTCCAAGATTTGTTTCTCTTAAAAAAAGTAAAACTTTTTTGAGGAGGGGCCCTGGAAAATCATATAAAATTGACTGGATTTTAGAAAGAAATAATTATCCATTAATGATTATTGCTGAGCATGAACATTGGCGACAAGTAGTCGATTTTCAAGGTGATATAGGATGGGTATATTTTAGGTTACTATCAGGTAATAGAACAATAATAGTTTCAAAAGATGATATTTTTTTAAGAAAAAAAGCAAATAATGATTCCGATCCAATAGGTATTTTGAAGTATGGGGTTGTTGGGGAACTAATAGAAAGTACAGAAAATGCTTGCAATGCAAAATTTAAAAATCTTCGGGGATGGACAGATAAAAATGATGTTTGGGGTTGTTAATTTTGTTAATCAGGTACAAGCATATATCCTACACTTCTTACAGTTTTTAAAAACCTAGGAGATTTTGGATTTTTCTCTATTTTTTTTCTTAATCTGTTTATATTTACATCGACTATACGCTCTCTCTCAATACCTTTATAGGTACTATTTTCGATCAAATTGTTTTCTTCTTTATTAAAGTTAAAAAAAATCTCCTGTGCCAATTTTTGTCTGGGTACTGGTATATTCAGTGATTTGATTAATTTATTAATTAATATTCTCTCTGTTCTGGTAAGTGAAATAATATCATTTCCTTTAAACAATTCTTGTCTTCTAGTGTCGAATTTTAAAATGCCTATACGAATGTCTTCTTTTGATTTTTGTTCCTCAAATTTTTTAATTCTTTTAAATATGCTTTTCATCCTCAAAATTAATTCTCTTGGTTCAAATGGTTTTGAAATATAATCATCAGCTCCAGTTTCTAAACCTATTATTCTATCTGATGTTTCCTTTCGGGCTGTTAAAATAATTATTGGTGTATAATAACTTTCTAATAATTTTTTTGTTAAACTTAGACCATCTTCTCCAGGCATCATTACATCTATAATGAGAAGATCAAAATCTATTATGTTTGCAAACTTAATTGCTTCGTGTGCATTACTTGCAGTCGATACTAAATAGTCATTTTTTCTAAGATATTTTTGAATTAATTTTCTTATTCTAATATCGTCATCTACAACTAGAATATGTTTTTTTTCATACATTTAAAAAGTACTTTCCTTTCAAATTGGAATTTAATATGTTTTGTTATTACGAATATATAAATTTAATAAGTGCTTTTTTAATTATTTTATTTTTGATTAAAACTATTTGAATTTTTAAAATATAGCATTTTTTGTTAGTCGAAAAAAGAAGGAATACCTATGCTTAAGGCTTATGATGACAGAGACGGACATATTTGGATGGATGGAAATTTAGTTCCTTGGCGGAATGCTAATGTTCATATTTTAACTCATGCTTTACATTATGGTTCGTCAGTATTTGAAGGTGAAAGAGCATATAATGGAAAAATTTTTAAAAGCAGGGAGCATTCAGAAAGATTGATAAAATCGGGTAACTATATCGATGTTCCCGTACCTTACTCTGTAGATGAAATAGAAGAAGCAAAGAGTCTGGTATTAAGTAATTTAGGATTAAAAGAGGCTTATATTAGAGCAGTGTGTTGGCGTGGTTCTGGAGAAGATATGGGAGTTGCTTCCCAAAAAAACAAAGTAAAAATGGCAATAGCTGCCTGGGAGTGGGGTGCATACTATGGAGATGCTAAAACAAAAGGCGCTAAATTAGATATTTCAAAATGGAACAGACCAAGTCCAGAAACAATACCATCTTTTGCCAAGGCAGCCGGTTTATATATGATATGTAGTATGTCTAAACATTCAGCTGAAGCTAAAGGTTGTTCCGATTCATTAATGCGAGATTATAGAGGATATGTAGCAGAAGCAACTGGTGCTAATATATTTTTTTTAAGAAATGGTGAAGTTCATACTCCTCTTCCAGATTGTTTCTTGAATGGTATTACTAGGCAAACTATTATAAATATCTTGAAAAAAAAGGGCCTTAAGGTTTTTGAGAGACACATTGAAATGGCGGAGTTAGAGGTATTTGAGCAATGTTGGTTAACTGGAACTGCCGCTGAAGTTACGCCAGTGGGTAAAATTGGTGATTATAATTTTGAAGTAGGAGATTTTGTTAAAGATTTAGTGTTAGATTATGAGAAAATAGTAAGAGAATGATTTACTTTTTTCATCAAAATTTAATTTATTCTGTTTTATAGGTATTTTGTAAAATTGAAAATTTCTAATAAGAATCAAAGAAAAATTGTTCCTAGTGTAAAAGAATTGGTTTCAGAAATTATTGATTTTCTTGAAACAGAAAAGCTTTTTGAAATTGTCTGTATTTCTTTAAAAGGCAAGTCCCAAGAAGCAGATTTTATGGTTATTTCTTCTGGAGGATCTTCAAGACAAGTATCCGCAGTTTCTGAAAAACTTTTGGAATATTTAAAAACCAATTATGGGATATTATCAAAGGTAGAAGGTTTAGACACTGCAAATTGGGTATTAATTGATTCTGGAGATATTTTAGTAAATATTTTTAGACCAGAAGTAAGGGAATATTATCAGTTGGAAAAAATGTGGATGTATAATTGATCAAATTATGAATTTTGAAACAAAATGTATCTTTCAATAATAGCTGTTGGCAAAATTGGTAATTCTATTGAAAAAGAATTAGTCAATAGATACGCAAATCGTTTTAATAAAGTAAGTAGAATACTTGGGTTCAGTACTCTTCAAATAATTGAAGTTGATGACAAAAAATATAAAACCAAAAGTCAACAAGCAAAAAAAATCTTAGAGATAATAAAGGTAAATTCAAATCTAGTCATTTTTGATCAAAGCGGTAAAAACAAATCTTCTGAAGATTTTACCAAATTTCTTTTAATTCAAAGAGAAAAAGGAGTAAGAAATCAGTTCTTCGTTTTAGGTGGTGCTAGTGGATTGTGTAGTAGTTTGTATAAAGAAACGAGTGATATTTTTTCATTAGGAAAAATGGTTTGGCCTCATTTACTAGCGAGAGTAATGGTTGCAGAGCAGATTTACCGTTCATCATCAATAATGCTAGGCAATCCATATCACAAAATTTAAAATAGTTATTTAGAGAAAAAGTAATGATATCAAAAAAAAATGAACAAACTATTTTATGTATTTTAGATGGTTGGGGAATTTCAAAAAGAGTTAAAGGTAATGCTGTAAAATTAGCAAGAACACCTAATTTTGATAATTTGGTTAATAATTGCCCAAATGCCACTCTCGTTACACATGGACCCTTAGTTGGGTTACCAGAAAATCAAGTAGGAAATTCAGAAGTAGGACATATGAATCTAGGAGCTGGAAGGAAAGTCCAAATGGATTTACCCAAAATTAACGATGCTTTTTCAAATAATTTTTTTGAAAATGATCAAAAAGTAAATTCAAGAATAAAGCAAATTAAAAAAAAAGGAGGATATATTCATATAATTGGATTATGCTCAGATGGTGGAGTTCATAGTCACGAAGATCACATTTTTCAGTTAATTAAATTTCTTAATAAATTAAATTTAAAAGTTCATTTCCATATGATTTTAGATGGCAGGGATTCTCCTCCTAAAAATGCATTAAATAGTTTAAAAAAAATTAAAAGTATCTTTGGAAATTTAAATTTTATTTCGTCTATCTCTGGAAGATATTATGCTATGGATAGAGACAAAAGATGGGAAAGAACAGAATTATTTTATAGGACTATTGTTTTTAAAGAAGGGGGGCAATTTGATAATCCTGAGCGCTTTATCAAATTGCAATATGAAAAAAAAATACATGACGAATTTTTTAAACCTACAGTTTCTAAAAGATATAGTGGAATAAATACCAAAAAGGATGGTATAATCTTTATGAATTTTCGTTCAGATAGGATGATACAGATCAGCAGTGCATTCTGTGATGATCAATTCCAAGATTTTTCAACTGATACCAAAACAATTTTTATTTCACCAATGAGTCTGGTTTCATATTCCAAGCGACTAGATAAATTTATTACACCTTTATTTCCAAAAGTTAAAATTAAAAATACTATTGGAGAAGTAGTTTCAAAAACTGGACTTAAGCAACTTAGATTATCAGAAACTGAAAAATATGCACACGTAACATATTTTTTTAACTGTGGGAATGAACAAAAATTTAAAGGTGAAGATAGAATATTAATTCAAAGCCCAAAGATAAAGACCTATGATTTGCAACCAGAAATGGCTATTGAAAAAGTTACTTTAAGTTTAATAAATGCGCTTGAAACATTTAAATATGATTTTGTTGTAGTTAATTTCGCAAATCCTGATATGGTAGGCCATTCTGGAAATTTAACAGCTGCTATCAAAGCATGTGAGGCAGTAGATAATTCACTAAAAAAATTAATAGATGGAGTAAAAAAAACAAAATCCAATCTTTTGATAGTAGCAGATCACGGTAATTGTGAGGAAATGATCAACTATAAAACAAATCAGCCACACACCGCACATACTTTAAATTTAGTACCCATTATATTAATTTCTAATGATCAAAATTTAAAAATAGGGAGTGGTAATCTCTCTGATGTTGCCCCGACACTATTGGACTTGATGAAGATTAATAAGCCTAGGGAAATGACAGGTAGATCATTAATAATAAAATAATTTTTAAATATTTATATTCTTGTAAACTTTTCATTTAGATTTTAAACACTAAGTCTATAGAGTATTTTGTTTTTAAAAAATTTAAAAAGGTAAGTTATGAAGTATAGTTTGGTTATATTGTTTCTAGGATTTATTGCAGGTGGAATATTTTTCGATCAAATTGACAAAACTACTTTAATGGCTCAGGCCAAAAATGAAGCAGATGATAGAAGCCAAGTTTATGAACAACTTAACTTGTTTGGAGAAGTTTTTGATAGAATAAGGTCAGGATATGTAGAGGATGTAGATAGTTCAGATTTGATATCTGCTGCAATAAGAGGAATGTTAACTTCATTAGACCCTCACTCAGGTTATATGCCTCCAGAAAATTTTGAAGATATGCAGGTAGATACCAAAGGCGCTTTTGGTGGTTTAGGAATTGAAGTTACTCAAGAAGATGGATTTGTTAAAGTTGTTTCACCTATGGATGGAACACCTGCATCAGATGCTGGAATACAGTCAGGTGATTTTATAACTCATGTGGATGGAGAGGCTATTTTAGGTCTTTCTTTATCTGAAGCTGTAGATAAAATGAGAGGGCCGGTAGGTTCAGAAGTATCACTTACAATTGTGAGAAATTTAGATGAAGAACCTTTTGATATTGTTATCATAAGGGACATAATAAAATTAACTGCTGCTAGAGTAAGAATAGAGGATGATGTAATAATTATCAGAGTAACTACTTTCAATGAACAGACAACACCCAATATTGAAAAGGGTATCAAAGAAAAAATTGACGAATTAAGTGGTGAGGAAAATGTCTCAGGTTTCATTATTGATTTAAGAAATAATCCTGGAGGATTACTTTCAGAAGCGATTTCAGTTTCAGATATGTTTCTTAATCAAGGTGAAATAGTTTCAACTAGAGGTAGATATAATGGACAAGCAAAAAGATACAGCGCTTCTAAAGGAGACTTAGCAAAAAACAAACCTCTAGTGGTACTTATAAATGGTGGATCTGCATCTGCATCTGAAATTGTAGCTGGAGCATTACAAGATCATAAAAGAGCAGTAATTCTTGGAACAAAAAGTTTTGGGAAAGGTTCAGTACAATCAGTCATTCCATTAGGAGAAAATGGCGCAATGAGACTCACGACTGCTAGATATTATACACCAGCTGGTAGATCAATTCAGGCTTTAGGTGTAGTTCCAGATATAATTGTTGAACAATCACCTTTTGTGAATAATGAAAAAGATTCTGATAAACCTTCTAGCAGAATTACTGAAGCTGACTTACGAGGAGCTTTATCAAATGATCGTCTTTCTGAAGAGGAAAAAGAACTATTCGCAAAAGAACAAGAAATTCAAATAAAAAAATCGCAAAGAAGAAAAACAGACTATCAACTTTCATTTGCTTTAGATGTAATTTCTGGTCTTAATATCTATGGAATGAATGATTAAAAATAAAATTCACAAGAAAAAATATAGACCCTGTGTTGGTATAGTTTTAATTCAAAATGGGAAAATTTTTTCTGGACAAAGATTAGACTATAAATCAGACGCATGGCAAATGCCTCAGGGTGGAATAGAATTTAATGAAAACCCATTAGATGCTGCAATAAGAGAACTTGAAGAAGAAACAGGTATTAAACAAAAAAATATCATATTAATTTCAGAAACAAAAAAATGGATCAATTATGATTTGCCAAAAGATTTGGTCCCCAAACTTTGGGGTGGTAAATATGACGGTCAAAAACAAAAATGGTTTGCAATGAAATTCTTAGGTATTGATAGCGATATAAATATAAATACAAAACATCCAGAATTTTCGAATTGGAAATGGATGACTAAAGAACGTCTATTGGAGCACATAGTTCCATTTAAGAGGGAAGTCTATAAAACTGTACTCTCAGAATTTTCATCCATAATTGAATCAAATTAGTTCTTTGTCCAATTGCTCTCTTAAAATAATTGGGAAAAAAATGCTGTCAGAATATATACCTAACCATTCTTTACCTTCTAGTTTGGAATATTCTGCTAAATCAAGAAGTCTGTAAAAACTTTTTCTATCTATTTTTGCTTCTATATCTTTTCTTACCAGGATGTATGGACTGGGCTCTTGAGTATTTTTATTAAAAGCAATACGAAATGGGTTTGCCTTACTTAATATTATTGTTTCTTCTATATTGGTGTAAAATACCAGATATGTTTTTTTATTTTCTTTAATTTTTTCAAAATCAACAGCTATAAATGGAACGTCATCGACTTTAATTCCAACTTTTTCTACAGGAGTGATTAAAAAGTATTTATCATTTTCTTTTATCAGAATGCTAGAAAAGAGTTTCACTAAATTCTTTCTACCAATAGGTGATCCACAATAAAACCAAGTACCGTCAGTTGATATTCTCATATCAATTTCACCACAATATGGTGGATTCCAATTTTTAATTTTAGTTTCTAAAATATTTTGAGGTTTACTTATTATGTCCTTTATAAAACTGCTTTGGTAGTTACTTTCAGTTTCCGCTCTATTTGACATATCTTAAATTATAACGGTTTAGTATCTAAATCTTAGATTTTTTCTGGACAATTCACTAATTTTTTTACAACCCATCAGCTTCATGTCTCTTTCAATTTCATTTTTCATTATAGAAAGTGCTTTTTCAACTCCTCTTTGTCCAGCTGCAGCCAAAGCATAAAGATACATTCTTCCGCCAGAACAAGCTTTTGCTCCAAGTGATAAAGCTTTTAAAACATGTGTTCCCCTCTTGATACCACCTTCACAAATTACATCGACTTTATCACCAACTGCATCAACTATTTCTTTAAGTTGATCAAACGGTGCTCTTGATCCATCAAGTTGACGACCACCGTGGTTTGATACAATTACTGCAGAGCAACCAATATCCACTGCTTTCTTTGCATCTTCAACACTCATGATACCTTTCAAAGCAAATTGACCTCCCCACTTTGAATTAAGGTCTTCAGCATCTTTCCAACTCATGTTTTGATCTAACATGGTTGAAAAATATTCACCTATAGAGGTAACAGTATTAGTACCTTCTTTTACATAATTTTTAAGGTGAGGTAATTCAAAAGGGGAACTAGTAATATGATTTAGAAACCAAGAGGGTTTTAAAGCAAATTCCAACATACTTTGTAATGTTAATTTTGGTGGTATTGTAAATCCTGTACGAAGGTCTCTTTCTCTATTTCCTCCAGTAATCGTATCTACAGTTAGAGCTAACACGTCAAAGTTAGAGTTTTTAGCTCTATCTAATAAATCTTGATTTAATGCACGATCCTTGTGGAAATAAAATTGAAACATTTTTGGAGAATTACTTATCTTTTCGATTTCTTCTACGCTAACAGTACTTAGAGAAGAAACTCCAAACATGGTTCCAAATTTACTGGCAGCCTTTGCAACAGCTCTTTCTCCTTGATAATGAAAAAGTCTTTGAACAGCTGTTGGTGCACAATAGATTGGCATACTAATATTTTTACCAAAAACATTAGTGGTTAAATCTACATCTTCAACACCTCTAAGCACATTTGGAACAAGATCAGCATCCTCAAAAGATTTTGTGTTTCTTGAGTATGTGACTTCGTCGTCAGCTGCACCATCTATATAATTAAAAATAGGGGATGGTAGTTTTTGTTTAGCAAGTTGTCTAAAACTATTAATATTATGGCAATTGTTAAAGTTCATTTAGAAATGTACTATCCTTGACGTGCTTTAAACCTTCTTTGAGTTTTATTTATAACGTAAATTCTACCTTTTCTTCTGACAAGTCTACAATCTCTGTGTCTTTGCTTTAAAGATCTTAAAGAATTTCTAACTTTCATTTTAACACTCCATAATTGAGTTAACTTTAATAAACAGATTAGTTTACTAACACAAGTCTTTATTTTAATGGTGGGCGTAACTGGGATTGAACCAGTGACCCCTTCGATGTCAACGAAGTGCTCTCCCGCTGAGCTATACGCCCTTTTTAAAAAACTATTGCATTATACAAAGGCTTTCTTTAACGGTCTTTATTTATTGCATCAAGTAATTTTTTCAGAAAACAGAAAATGATCAATACTTATAAATTAAATTTTAGTCCACCTTTCAGCTTTAAAGTTGTTTTTAATTCGCCGCATTCTGGAAGTATTTATGATAATGATTTTTTAAAAAGTACAAACCTAAGTACTAATGATCTTCGTTCTTCTGAGGATTCTTTTGTTGGTGAATTATTTGATTCAACAAAATTATTTAACTGTTTATTAATGGAAGCAAAATTTCCAAGGACATTTGTTGATCTTAATCGTTCACATTTAGAATTAGATCCGAATTTAATTTCAGGAGATTTTTATTTTGAAAAGACTGCAAGAAACATTGCTGGTCTGGGTGTAATACCGAGATTTTCTGGTAGTGGTAAAGCAATCTATAATAAAACTATTTCTATTGATAATGCTCTAAGAAGGTTAGAAAGGTATTATTTCCCATATCATAATTTTTTAAAAAGCTTATTGTTAGAATCAAAAAAAAGGCTTGGATATGCGATTATGTTTGATTGTCATTCAATGCCTTCTAGGCTTAATATAGAAAAAGACGATTCTAGGAAAATAAACGAATCTGATATAATACTGGGGGATTTGAATGGTTCTTCTTGCTCCCAAAATTTAATTGAAAATGTTGAATCTATTTTTAAATTTCATGATTTTTTTGTTACAAAAAACCATATGTTTTCTGGAGGGTATATTACAAAAAAATATGGTGATCCTAATAATGGGATTCATGTTATTCAAATAGAAATTAACAAGAAACTTTATATGGATGAGGACAAAATAAAAAAAAATAAAAACTTTTTTACTTTAAGGAGAAAATTGATTCCTGTCATTAGGGAGTTAAGCAATTTGACTCCTTATAATCAAAATAAAAGTATAGCAGCAGAATAAATTACAAAATTATTTAACTAATTTAAGGCTCGACCTTTTTTAATTATTTGTTTTCCAAATTTTTGACGAATTTTATCCATTGCGTATTCTGTCCTTTCTATTTTTCGAAGTTTTGAGTTTGAATTAAAATTTGTAAATGTTTCTTGTTTTTCAAAAGAAAACTTACTTGTTGAAATTCCAATTAGCCTAAAAGGTATAAGTTCTAACCTTTTTTTTAGTAGAGAAATTGCTACTTGGTATAAGTCTTCAGCTAAAATGGTAGGTTCTTTAAAAGTTTGTGTATTAGTTATTATTTTAAAGTTATGGCGCTTAAGTTTAATAGTTAATGATTTAGCTAGTATGTTTTTATTTTTTAAAATTTCTGATACTTCTTCAGCTAAAATCCAGAAAGTTTTTTTTAATATTTTTAGATCAGAAACGTCAGTCTCAAAAGTAGTTTCTTTAGAAATACTTTTTCTAACACTTGAGGCCTCAACTTTTCTTTCATCAATGCCTTTTGCTAAATTCCAAATTGTTAATCCATATTTGCCAAACTTACTTAATAATACCTCGGGTTTTTGGTTAACTATATCTTCTATTTTCACAATGGAGTTTTTTTCTAATTTTTTTTGGAATTTCGGTCCTATCCCAGGGATATTTTTGATATGTAGTTTTTTTAAAAATTCTGATTTCTCAGAATTTCTAATTACGGTAAATCCTTTTGGCTTACTAAAAGAGGATGCAAGTTTTGATAAAAACTTGTTTTCGCTTAATCCTATAGATACAGTTATATTCAACTCTTTTTCTATTTCTATTGCTAATTTAACTAACAATTCAGCAGGTGTTTTTTTGAATAATTGATAAGTTCCTGAAAAATCCAAATAGGCTTCATCAAAAGCTATAGTTTCTACTGAAGGCGTAAGTCGATAGAATTTTTTAAATATTAAATTTGAAACATGCTTATAGAGGGACATTCTTGGTGGAATAATGATTGCTTCTGGACAAAGTTTTTTAGCCTTAAAAATTGGCATAGCTGATTTTATTCCCTTGATTCTTGCAATATAACAGCAAGTTGTGACAACACCTCTTTGACCGCCACCGACAATTACTGGTTTATTAATAAGGTTAGGATTTTGACTTTTTTCTACCGAAGCATAAAATGCATCACAATCTATGTGGGCAATCTTTAAAGACAAAAGGTCATCAAGTTTTAAAATTCTTGGTGAATTACATTCCTGACATTTACTTTCTAATAAAGAATGTTTTGCACAATCTCTGCATATATATGATTTTCCTTCAGACAAATATATAATCTTTCAAATTAAAATTAATTTTAAAGCTAAATGCACATATCTTTCAAAATCTCATTTACTGCTAGGATAGGATCTTTAGCATTCCAAATAGGTCTTCCAACGACTATATAATCTGCTCCTGCTTTAATTGCTTCTGAGGGTGTTGATACTCGTTTTTGATCTCCTGCATCTGATTTATCCAATCTTATTCCAGGTGTTACTATTATTTTGTCAGAAAATTGGTTCTTTTTTCTAATTAAATTTGCTTCCAATGGTGAGCATATTACTCCGTCTGCTCCTGCTAAAAATGCATTACATGCTCTTTCAGTAACTAATTCATCTATATTTCCACTTTTAATTAAAGATAAATCAAGATCATTACGGTTTTGGTTTGTAAGAAAAGTTACAGCTAAAATTTTCATTTTTTCATTTTTTTTTCCATCTAATGCAGCCCTGACGACTGAGGGATCCCCGTTAACAGTTAAAAAATCAATATTATGTTCAGATATTCTAGATACAGTTTCTTGAATTGTACTTTTTATATCGTATAATTTAAGGTCTAAAAAAACTTTTTTCCCATACTCTTTGATTTCATCAACTAAGTTAAATCCGTCAATAACAAATGTTCTTAAACCTATTTTATAAAATGAAACTTTATTTTTTAATTTAGAAACCAAGCTTTTACTTTCTAAAATTTCTTTTGAATCTAAAGCAACTATTAATCTGTTATTAGCATTTCCCATAACTTACTAGTATCAGAAACTGTATTTCCGTTCTATTGATTTTTTTCTATAAATTAATATATGAATGAGTAGATATTTATTTCTCGCTGGTCTTTTTTTTACAGCTTCGGGGTTCAAAAAAGGCGCAAATTTTGGAGGAAAAAATGAATTTAGATAAATATTCAGAATTAAGTCAAAGTCTTATTAAAGATTCTTTGAAAATAGCTAATAAATTTTCACATCAACATGTAACTAGTTTTCATTTACTTAAAGCATTTTGTAATAATAAAAACCTATCCATTAAGAATTTGTTGGAACAATCAGAATTAAATTTAACAAACCTTGATCAAAGTTTGGAAGGTTTCTTAATAAATAAACCAAGGGTTAATGGTTCTGATGATATTTTTTTGGAAGGCGATTTAAAAAAAGTTTTAGAAACTTCAGAAAAAACAGCCATTAAAAAAGGGGATAATTTTGTAAGTATTGATTTACTTTTAACTGTTTTGATCAATAGTCCTGAATTGAAACAATTTTTAAAAAAATTAGGATTTAATTTCAACAGTTTTGAAAATGCAATTAAAACCTTTCGTAAAGATAAAAGAGTGACTTCTCAAAACGCAGAAGATAGTTTTCAAGCATTAGATAGATTTACAACTGATTTTTGTAAATTAGCACTAGAAGGTAAAATTGATCCTATTATTGGCAGAGATGAAGAGATAAGAAGGTCAATCCAAGTTCTAAGTAGACGAACAAAAAACAATCCTGTTTTAATTGGACATCCTGGTGTTGGAAAAACAGCAATAGCTGAAGGCTTGTCTTTAAGAATAGTTAATGGTGATGTTCCTGAACCACTATTAAAGAAGAGACTTTTATCCCTTGATATGGGTTCCTTGATTGCAGGAGCTAAATTTAGAGGAGAATTTGAAGAAAGGCTAAAGGCTGTTTTATCAGAAGTAGAATCATCTTTGGGTGAT
>Ga0208624_1000207_pt1 | contig 30648 bp, 19 predicted proteins | sample Knorr_S23_td_DCM_FD_185607 | JGI IMG/M metagenome (GOLD analysis project Ga0208624, IMG submission 185607) | Marine microbial communities from Southern Atlantic Ocean transect - Knorr_S23_td_DCM_ad_71m_LV_A (SPAdes) (version 2) | ecosystem: Environmental > Aquatic > Marine > Oceanic | place... | reverse complement strand
TGCCAGGATCTCCCATGCCAGGATCACCCATTCCGGGTCCCATACCTGCGCCCATGCCGCCCATACCTGCGCCCATGCCGCCCATAGCGCCTCCGCCGCCGGACGAAGATTTTGAGGCTGCCACTTGCAACACCGTGCCAAAGTGCCCCTCTGTAACGCGTTTTTTCAAAGCTTTGGCAATCTCTTCACCTAAATCACCTGTGTATTTCTTCAGTTCTTCGGGGACTCCGCCACCCTGGGAACCCATTCCCATGCCGCCCATACCTGCCATATCTCCCATACCGGACATGTCTCCCATGCCTCCAGGGCCGCCGGGGCCTGCACCGAAACCTCCATCACCAAAGCCTTGATTACCGTTGTTATTGCCTCGGCCAGGTGTCAGATTTTGCTCGGTTCCAATCGGTTTGGCATCCCCTTTGTAGTCACGAGGAGTTGTCTTGACGTTGACAGCTAAGCCAAAGCGAACAGCCAACCCTGGACGCTTAGCGCCGGGGATCCAACGATAACGAGCCAAAATATTATCCGGTGTTTCATCTGCGATGGCCGCCGCATAGATCAAGTCGATTGCCTGTTTATCTTTACCTTGCTTATAGGAAACGTTTGCCAGCTCGGCGAGTGTTTTAGGAGCGGGTCCCTGACTACCTCCCATGCCGGCCATATCTCCCATACCGCCCATCCCGGCCATGTCACCCATGCCGCTTCCTTCGCCGCCAGGATCCATCCCTGCACCAAATCCGCCCATACCAGCCATTTCGCCATAGCCTCCCATGGCATCACCTTCCCCGCCTTCACCACCGGGGTCCATGCCTGCCATCTGGCCGTAGTCACCAAGGCCGTTACCTTCACCACCTTCGGCACCGGGGTCCGTCATGCCGCCCATCATCTCGCTCATGTCACCCATGCCAGGACCGCCCATGCCCATACCCTCGCCACCTTCGGCGCCAGGATCGGTCATACCGCCCATCATCTCGCTCATATCGCCGCCCATACCAGGCCCCCCCATGCCCATACCGTCACCACCGCCGGCTCCGGGGTCGGACATGCCGCCCATCATCTCGCTCATGTCGCCGCCCATACCGGCTCCACCCGAGGAATCTCCACCATTTGCAGCAGCTCCACTATTAGCATTTCCGGTATTCGCAGCCACTTCCGCACCGGCATCACTATTCGACGCGCCGCCACCATCGTCGTCACCACAGCCCAGTGCAAAGATCGTTAGTAAAGAGAAGAGACACGCTGTTGTACGCATATGCGAATACCTGATTCGATAAGACATAATTTGGAACTTGCCGAGCGTTGTTAGAAAAGGTAATGAGCAATCAAAATATTATTGCACCGAGATTCGCAACTGTCGAGTTATTAATAAATACCGGCTTATGAATAAACTGATTATGTCGGCTATACAGGCAAAAAACGTGTCATCTATGTGTCAGTCAATTGTATTCAAGCGTCTGACAATACGTTAGATTCAGTCTTAACGAAGAAACTAAAGAATGACGAACCAAATACGAGATTCACATCACCATGGGTAAACTTTCAGGAAAAACAGCTCTGATCACAGGCGGAAGCAAAGGTATTGGGCGAGGTATTGTTCTTGCCTTCGTCAAAGAAGGATGCGATCTGTTAATTTCATCACGCAATCAGGATGATTTAGACCGGATGGCCGAGGAGGCCCGTGAAGCAGCTGAACACGATCTGAAGATTGTGACGCATGCCGGTGACATTGGATGTAGCGACAGTGTCGATGCAATGTTCGAAAAGTTCAAAGCCAACTTTGACTACATGGATCTGTTGGTCAACAACGCTGGTGCGTTTAATGGTGGCCCGATCGATCAACTCTCACTCGAAGACTGGGACCACGTCATCAACACCAACCTCCGTGGCCCATTTATGTGCACGAAACTCGCAATGCAAATCATGAAGCCTCAAAACAATGGGCGCATTATCAATGTTGGTTCGATCTCTGCAACGCGAGTTCGTCCGGGCTCTGCTCCGTACTCGACTTCCAAATTCGGAATTCAAGGACTCACTCATGTCACTGCTCTAGAAGGTCGCGAACATAACATCACCTGCTGTGGCCTCCACCCAGGTAACATCGCAACTGAACGCCGCCAAGCCAGTGCAGCGGTCGAGGATCAGGAGCCAATGATGTCCGTGCACGAACTAGCGGAAGTGGCTTTACTGATGGCCACATTGCCCCAGCATGTGGAAATACTAGACGCCGTCGTCCTACCTCATCAGCAGTTATACGTCGGCCGCGGCTAAATGGTGAATTGGTTAAAGCATTAACAGCTTCGGGCATCCGGCCTATCCGACTTCGTCAATCGGACGGAGTTTATCCGCTCAATCCCGAAAGGCGAAGGTGGAACGGACGAGCTCAATTACGCTGAAACCCCGGCTTGCCAATTGGCTAACCGGCCTCGAGTTTGCCGGTCGTAGACCGCATAGCGAAGTCGGGTCCAACTATCTAATTGGCCAACTGGCTAAATGTTTAGCCTTCGGTCTTTTCTTCTGGCACAAAGGACCAGACGGCCAAGCGGTTGTGACCGGCACCATAAGCCATACTAAAATCAGAAGTCACTGCAATCTGATGGACATGCATTGGCGCTTTAACCTGTTTGATCACTTCCTTCTTATCTAGATCCATAAACTGGATCCAACCACCGTGATCTCCACCAACGGCCATAATCCACTTTCCGGAAGGGTGGAATACGATCTGTTCGACAAGACCTTTGTGCTTGTCATCGCCTTCAAACATATGCAGTTTTTCACCAGAAGCGACATCAAACAATTCCACTCGCCCTGCAGCACCTAGATGATCGACGTTACCGATCTGACCAATGCCTCCCACGGCAAGCTGAGTGCCATCTGGAGAAAATGCGACACTTCGAATTCCACCGATTGCATGAATTCGGGCTTTGGAGTCCCATGTATAGCATTTCGGAGCTTCCAGTTCTTTCAATTCTTCACCCGTAGCGAAATCCCAGATTTTAATCTTGGCAATTCTGTCTACTGTGGCAATTAGCTTACCGTCAGGAGATACGGCTGCCGCATAAAGCATGTTAGGAAAGCCGTGCTCGGTGACTTTAACATGGGATTTCAGTTCACGAACCAGATCCCCACTCTCCGCATCCCAGACTTTACAGACCATGTCATCTGAAACACTGAGGACATGCTTTTTATCCGGAGTAATGGTCAGGTTTCGCACCCAGCGGTCATGAGCTAATTCGACACGACGAACCTGCTCCTGAGTTTCCTTGTTCCACCATATCAGGCTCTTGTCATAACTACCGGAAACAATCATCTTGCCGGTATCCACCAACCCCATTACATAAGAGGTATGCCCTTGAAAGGGGAGGAATTCCGGCGTTTCGGCCATTGGGTCGACTCGGTAGACATTCGCATCTGAACTACCAACATAAATTTCACCTGAATCTTCATTACGAACCATTCGCAACATGATATCAGGGCGTGTTGTCGTTTTAAGTTCACGAAAGTTTTGAGGATCTGCCTGAAACATCTTATTAAAAACCTGTCGAATTGGGTTGGATTTGAATTAGCTTTGGAAGGTTCACGGATGCATACACATCTGAAGTACTACGCTAGCACTTCGTCGATCGCGTGCGTTCCGGGATCAACCAATGGAATGGGGCGTGAGCCAACAAAATACTCGTGATGAGGATCGATCCCCACAGCCTTGTAGATCGTGGCAAACAATTCTGCCGCTCCAATTTCGTTATCTTTGACATGCTGTCCATCTTCGTCGGTGGCACCAAACACGGTACCGCCTTTAATTCCGCAACCGGTCAATGATGCACTCCAGGCACGGGCAAAGTGATCTCGTCCCAGGCTGGCATTAATCGTCGGAGTGCGACCAAATTCGGCGAGCGTGATTACGAGTGTGTCTTCCAGCAATCCGCGTTCTTCCAGATCATCCAGAAGTGTCGACATGACATGGTCTAATTCGGTCACTAGTTCGAGGTGCGTCTCAAAGTTTTGACCATGGCTGTCCCACCAGGCACGGGCTACTTTTACAAATGGCGTTCCAGCTTCTACAAGACGTCGAGCCACCATGGCTTGCTGAGCGAACAGGCTGTTACCATAGCGGTCTTTGATCTTCTGAGGTTCATCCGACAAATCGAACAGCTTTTCACTGCTCATCAACCCACGAACTCGGCCGTACGCTACGTTGTGACTACCGAGCGATTCGGAAACTCGTCCTTTCGCAAAGCGGTTGCTGAGTAGCTGACGCAAATCAGCACGTTCTTTGTGATCGAGATCAGTAATGTCTTCCAGCCGACTTAGATGAGCCGGTTTGTTATCGGTGGTTAGAAACATCGGAGCATATCGAGCGCCAAGGAACCCTGGCTGCCCAACGGCATTTCCTCGACCTTCTGTAGCTGTATAGAAAGACACATAGTCCGGCACTTGCAAATCCGGGCGACCAAGTTCTCTGGCGAGTACACTGCCCATATCCGGATATTTCAGATTCGGTTCGTCACGACGCCCCAAATGCATTAAACGAGCTCCGCCGCCGTGGTCACCGATCTGCGTGTTGAGCGAGCGGATGAGAGCGGTGTTATGTAGACGAGTCGCCATCTTCGGCATTAATTCAGAAATCTGCACACCAGGCAAAGAAGTCTGTATGGCCTGATAGGGCCCACCGGTCAATCGTCCGGGCTTGGGATCCCATGTTTCTAATTGACTTGCACCACCGGCCAGCCACAAAAGCAAAACTCGTTTCCCATTTTTCTTTAGTTCATTGGATAAGGATTCGGCTTTGAGAATATCCATATTCATGGAACTCGCAGCAACACCTGCTGCGGCAGCTCCGCCTAAAAATCGTCGGCGACCAGGATTCACGGACATATTTACTCCAGTCTTATTATTCAAAGGTAAAAGCACCAAACCTCTACCGGTATTATTTCTCAATAATCCACCAATTATTCAATCGGCAAATTGTCTATCTGGTTTCCAGCTTCGGCCGTTCGGCCTATGCGAATTCGCCCTCAGGACTACGAAGGACAAACTCCCTGTTTCTGAGACTTATACCCTGCCCCAAAACGCACACAATAGTCTAACTGTCTAATTGGCAAAATGGTTAAATTTTAGTGGTTAAAACGAAGCTCACTGCTGGTCATTAATGCCCATACAATCTGTGAAATGGCATCTTCCCGGCGGTCGCTTCGTGCTTCGAGGTAAGCTGATATTGCCTCGATTTCCTCGGCGCTTGCCAGTCGGGAATAAACGGCCTGGATGGCTCGTTGCACCAATGCTTCATTGGTTTCCAATTTGGCTAATTCACCGGCCAGTCGGTCATTAGCCACTCGTATTTTGTCTTTGAAAGCATTGTCATTACTAAATAATAACGCCTCATCAACACTTACCTGAAATTCTTCATTTGGAACGGCGAATTTATTAGCCCATCCACGATGTGCATTCACTTCGTTTCGAATACGACTCTCAGCTTCATTTTCGTCTTCCCAGTGCGACGGATTCCTGGCGGCAATCGCTAACGCTGCCGCGTATTGTCGCGGAGACAGGGGCTTAACGCTGGCCGAAGCAAACCAAAACTTTGCAGGACGCTTTTCACCATCGTATCGGCTGCTTTGGCTATACGTGTTTGACAAGACCATTCCGCGAATGAGACGAGGAATGTTGTATCCGTTGGTGTAGGTATCCCGAGCTAACCAATCGATTAAGTCTGGGTGGCTTGGTGGATTTTCGGGATGCATTTGATCTAGAGGCATGACCAGCCCGAAACCGAAGATTCGATGCCACATCCGATTGACGATATTCTTCGAGAAGTATTCACGATCATTTTCTCGCAACGCTATTTCAATTAGTTGGGCACGTCGACTGAATTCCGGAGCAGGAGCTGGTTTTTTATCTTTCTTTAACTGCTCAAAATCAGCTTTCTCTTTTTTCTTGGCTTCGTCATCCAAGACCACTGGCTCGGGTTCCTCAATAACACTCCCGGTAAGAAACATTAATCTGGCATCCAGTTGTTCTCCACTGGTCGTGGCGTATTTAATTTCGCCATAAGCTCGTTCGGCAACAAAATCACCATTCGAAAACGAACGGTTAAAGAACGATTTCATGCCATAAAAATGAGCCTGCGTCCATTCGGAAACTAGCGGGTGATCATGGCATTTGGCACAACTGATATTCACACCAAAAAATAGAGCACTCGTTGCATTGGTCAGGTTATCAATGTCGTTGATGCGAAGATTGACAAACTGCATCGCCTGCTTAGGCATTTCTTCGTCATAATTCCCGTAAATCATATCGGCAAACATGGTGTCCCAGCCTTTGTTAGCAGCCAGAGCATCCGCTAGGTATGCTTCGAGATCTGCCTTACCAGCTGGAGCGAGAATATTGTTCAGGTCGTAAGCTAATTGTTCAGTGAATTCCGGTTGCGCCATCAAGCGGTCTACCAGCTTCACTCGTTTCTCCGGATCTTCATCCGCTACATATGCCTGCACCTCCGCAATCGTAGGAATACGCCCTACCAAGTCGAGCATCGTTCTACGAATTAGCACATAGTCGTCCACTTGCTCGGCGGACTTAATGTTGCCGGTCGCCTGCTCGGCGTCAATATAGTGATCCACCGCGTCTTGAAGCGACGTATCTGGTGGCAATAATTCCTGGGCGTGGATCAAGCTCGGAATCATCAAAACAGCGATTAGAAGGGAAAGCTTTTTCATGATTTTATTTATTGGAAACATCCTTCTGTTTGAGGCAGTTGTGGCCTATGGCGGATGTTTTGACTATTGGGTGGGAAGGTAATGTGAGCGTTTCATTAATTATCGGTGAATGTCGCTCAGGTGGGAGTCTGAAACATTATGATTCCATCAGGAATTCACCACGTTCAGCATTCTTTTATTATCACAAAAATGCCAACTATCGCAAAGATGGCTTCTGAAATCCGCGAAAATTTCATCTACCTAACTAAAACAGCGTCACTGTTTTAGGGAACATCTTCCACTTCGACAAATATGGAATCTGCAAACGAGAAAATGGGAAACAGCCTTTCTTCTGAATTAAGTAACACTCATTCCACCCTGATCACTTACGATAGCTGTGCACATCATACTGATAGTGGTTGGGAATTTCCTGTCTCCGGACATCTCCTAGGAAAGAAGATATCCAGAATGCGGGAACGATTTATAAACCGGCTCTTACTTCGCTTCGCTCAAGTGGACTTAACCGATCAAGATTCGCCCGAATTTGCATTAGTACAACGACGCATCCAACCGTTTATCCGCAAGGCCAAGAAGAAAGTCTCGGTCGGTGTCCGGCTGGGGGGAAGCTATCACAAAATCGCTTCGCCGACACGTCGAGGGGGGCGTTTCAAAACAACGGTCAACCTCTCATCTAAAGCGGTGAGTGCCTTTCTGGAATACGATACTCACTCGCAGCCTTATCTACCGATCCGAGGCGTGGCTGATTTAGAGCATACAGTCACGATTCCCAGCCGCTGCTATCTCGTGGATCCCGTGGGGATCTCAGTGGTGACAGACATTGATGACACCATCAAGGACTCGCAGGTTCTCGATCGCCGTCAACTATTACGGAATTCTTTTGCCAAACCCTATGAACCCGTGAAAGGGATGAAGGAAGTGTTTGAAGCCTGGCAGCAGAAGGCAGTAAAGTTTCATTATGTGTCGGCGAGCCCCTGGCAGATATATAACGAACTCCATCCTTTTCTTGACCATACAGGTTTTCCCGGAGGAAGCTTTCACCTGCGTCAATTCACACTGAAAGGACAGGTTATTCGAAAATTGATACGTCGTCGTTACCAGAAGAAGCGCACCCAAATTGAATCACTTCTGCAACGGTTTCCACGTCGTCAGTTCGTTTTGATTGGTGACAGTGGGGAACATGATCCCGATATCTATGGTAGTCTCGCGCGGCAGTATGGTGAGCAAGTAAGAAAAATCTGGATCCGATCACTTGCGGGTAATCCGTTGGATTTAACACGTTCACTCGAAGCATTTCGAGATGTACCAAAAACGACATGGAGAATCTTTCACGAAGCTGCAGAACTCTCGCTTTAAATGCTGGCCGAATTCTCGAGTTATTGCCTGTGAAAATTCGACTTTCCCCCTTGAGGATGTTGAATAATAGGCTCATTATGGTTGTTTACAACTTAAATTTATTACCTCCCTGGGCGGCATTAAATTGACAGACGATGCGTCTGCCGTCCAATCCGAAGAAAAAACCTTGTTTTTAGCTTCTGGAATAACCCCATAGGAGACATCGTTATGGCACGCTATACAGGTGCAAAAGCTCGAGTTAACCGTCGACTCGGTACACTCGTTTATGAAGATGCAGGTTCCGCCCGCGCATTTGATCGTCGACCTTCCCCTCCGGGAATGCACACACGCCCTCGCCGTCCTTCTAACTACGGTCAGGGTCTGCAGGAAAAGCAGAAAATCAAGCATTACTACGGAATCGGTGAACGCCAACTACGTCGTTACTTTAATAACGTAACACGGAAGAAAGGCAATACCGGGGAACTGCTGTTGCTGTGCTGTGAACGGCGACTTGATAACGTTGTTCGACGAGCAGGCTTTGCATTGACTCGACCACAAGCTCGTCAGGGCGTGGTTCATGGCCACTTTCTGGTCAATGGTGTTCGCACCAACAAGCCTTCTTATCAGGTTCGACCTGGTGATGTCATCACCGTGCGTCGACGTAACAACCTGTTGAAGATGTATCAAGGAGTTTCCAGTCTGGCGACAGGTGAACCCTGTGACTGGCTTGGATCAGACTCTGAAACTCTGCGAATTACAGTGCAGGGAAATCCCGGTGCTTCTGACATCAGCCTGCCTGTAGACGGAAACACGGTTGTCGAATTTATGTCTCGATAGGAAACCTATGCACGCTCCCGTTGTTGTACTCGGTGGTGGTCCCGGTGGATATGCAGCTGCATTCATGGCTGCCGATCAGGGACTCGATGTGACGCTCGTCGAAATGGAATCACGTTTAGGTGGTACCTGCTTACTGCGAGGCTGTATACCTTCCAAAGCACTCCTGCATGTTGCGAATGTGATGAGTGAAGTGGAGGAGCTTACCAGCGACTGGGGAGTTTCGTATAGCGATCCTGCGATTGATATCGACAAGGTTAGAGCACGTAAAGACAAAGTGATTTCGACGCTCTCTGGTGGACTCGGGCAACTCGCCAAACGCCGTAAGGTGAAAGTCATTACCGCTCGCGGTACGTTTGAGAATTCAACTACACTGCTTCTGGAAGGCGAGCATGACTCGATTCCAGAAGGCGGCAAGCTGACCTTTGATAAGTGCATTCTCGCCACAGGTTCCTCTCCAGCCATGCCAGGCCCCTGGAGACTGGATTCGGATCGCGTCATGGATTCCACCGGTGCTCTGGCACTGACGGATATCCCCGAAACAATGCTAGTTATCGGAGGCGGTTACATTGGTTTAGAGATGGGAACTGTCTATGCCAATTTGGGGACGGAAGTTTCTGTTGTTGAATTTGCTGACGGTTTGGTTCCGATGGCAGATCGTGACATCATCAAGCCACTGCGAAAAAAACTGGATGAACTATTCGGCGAACGTATTTATACGAACACCAAAGTGGGTTCTTTAACTCTGGCTGACGATCAAGTCGAAGTGACCTTTGAAGGCCCGGCCCTTTTCGATACTCGCCGGTATGACCGAGTATTGGTTTCTGTGGGACGTCGCCCGAATTCCCAAAACCTGGGACTAGAGAATACTCAGGTCCAAGTTACTGACCGAGGCTTTGTCGAGTGTGATGCCAGACAACAAACAGCCGACGCTCACATTTATGCCATTGGCGATATTGCCGGTGACCCGATGCTGGCTCACAAGGCCACGCATGAAGCAAAAGTGGCGGTGGCCAACATTGCTGGGCATGATGAAGTCTGGGATCACAAATGCATTCCGGCTGTAATGTTCACAGACCCTGAAATCGCTTGGGCGGGCCTTACAGAAAACGAAGCGAAGGATAAGAAAATCGCTCACGAAGTGGCAACTTATCCCTGGGCTGCCAGTGGCCGAGCTCAGGCTCTGGGACGTACCGAAGGCCTGACTAAGTTGTTAGTGGATCCGGAAACGAATCGCGTGCTGGGCTGCGGGATGGTTGGTCCCGGAGCAGGTGAATTGATTGCTGAGGCTGTATTAGCGATCGAAATGGGTTGTGAAGTGGAAGACATTACCGAATCGATCCATCCGCATCCAACTTTGAGTGAAACGGTGATGAATGCGGGCGAAATTTACTACGGCACTGCCGTGGAAATGTACAAGCCCAAGAAACGCTAAGCGTCTGCTAGCCCCAATTGCCTAAATGGAAAACTGTGACCTTGGCTTCGGCCGCTCGTCCTTCGCATTTTCCTCTCAAGCCCATGCTCCGACTCCGTCCTCCTTCGTCGGACTACGACGGATAAACTCCCTGTTTCTATAGCAGAGGACAGAGTTTATCTACTGAAGCCCAACGGGCAAAGGTGGAACGGGAAGAACTCATAAATCGGTAAGTCAGGCTTGCCAACCGTCTAATTTTTCAACTGCCTAATTGGTTAAATATCTAACGTTAATTGGTTAAATATCTAACTGTTAATTGGTTAAATATCTAACTGTTAAATGGTTAAACGGTTAAATAAGTAATAGTTCCATTTTTTCCCCTTCCCCCTGAGGTATATCGCGAATCCCCTCTAAACAAAACTACTGCGAACAGGGTATGATAGATGGGTGTTGTGGAGACCTTTCCCTCCCGATATGCAGAGGTTTAACTGAATCCCATCTAAGCCCTCCGATTGGAAGGTTTATCAATTCATATATTGTGTAAGGTAATATCCGATGTCCGAAGCGAAGACAGCTTCTCAAGCTTCTGAAGAGCCTGCCGTGGCCAATCAGGTCGATGGTAATCCCGCAGAAACTCAGGAATGGGTCGATTCACTCGAATATGTACTCCAATCAGCAGGTCCTGAACGAGTTCAGTATCTGCTTAATGTGCTCGACAGCACCGCGCGCCGCAATGGTGTAGATCTCCCAATTGCTTCCAACACACCTTATATCAATACGATCCCACCGGATCAGCAACCTGCCTATCCTGGTAATCGTGAGATTGAACGACGGATCAAGAGTATTATTCGTTGGAATGCCATGGCAATGGTGCAACAGGCGAATAAAAAGTTCCCCGGCGTAGGCGGCCACATTTCCACTTTCGCATCGGCAGCGACACTTTACGAAGTTGCCTTCAATCACTTCTTCAAGGGCCGGGGGGAATCCGGCTATAACGGAGATCAAGTTTACTTCCAGGGTCATGCCTCCCCAGGGATTTACTCCCGAGCATTCATGGAAGGGCGTCTGGAAGAAGAGAATCTGGAACACTTCCGCCGTGAACTGCGGGATGTTCAGGGTTTGTCATCTTACCCTCACCCTTGGCTCATGGAAGAATTCTGGGAATTCCCAACCGTCTCGATGGGACTGGGCCCGATCATGTCGATCTATCAAGCTCGATTCAATGAATACCTTCGCGACCGTGGAATCAAAGATACGTCGGACACGAAAGTCTGGGCATTTCTGGGGGATGGTGAAACTGACGAACCAGAGACACTTGGTGCGATCACACTCGCCTCTCGGGAAAAACTTAACAACTTGATCTGGGTGATCAACTGTAACCTACAACGACTCGATGGTCCTGTTCGTGGTAACGGAAAGATTATCCAGGAACTCGAGGCCACTTTCCGTGGAGCGGGTTGGAATGTGATCAAGGTGATTTGGGGTAGTGACTGGGATGAACTACTAGCCAAGGATAAAACCGGCATTTTAGCCAAGCGTATGAACGAGGTCGTGGATGGCCAGTATCAGAAGTACACTGGCATGCCAGGCTCGTATATCCGGGAACACTTCTTTGGAAAATACCCTGAACTGCTCGAACTGGTGAAGAACTACTCAGACGATCAGCTGGAATCACTAAATCGAGGTGGACACGATCCCAAGAAAGTTTACACAGCCTATAAAGCTGCCGTGGATAGCACGGATAAGCCAACAGTTATTTTGGCCAAAACGATTAAGGGCTATGGTTTGGGCGAGGCTGGGGAAGGCCGAAATGTTGCCCACAACCAAAAGAAGCTCAACGAACAGGAACTACTGGAATTCCGCAGCCGGTTTGGAATTCCCATTTCCGACGAAGATGTTGCGAATGCTCCGTTCTACAAACCTGCCGAAGGTAGTGTGGAATTGAATTATCTGGCCGAACGCCGTGAGGCACTCGGCGGATCACTTCCCGCACGCCCCAAAACTGCTCCCAAGATGGATTACATTCCAACCTTGGAAGATTACAAGGACATGCTGGGCGACAGTAAGGGCAAGGAAATGTCGACCACGATGGGGTTTGTTCGTCTCTTGACCAAACTCTGTCGTGACAAACAAATCGGTAAGTACATTGTCCCAATCGTTCCGGATGAAGCCCGTACGTTTGGGATGGAAGGGATGTTCCGGCAAGTCGGAATTTACGCCCATGCTGGTCAGTTATACGACCCTGTCGATTCAGAACTTTTGCTGTATTACAAAGAAGCTCGTGACGGTCAGATTCTGGAGGAAGGGATTACCGAAGCCGGTAGCATGTCTTCCTTCATCGCCGCTGGGAACTCCTATGCCCAACACGGGATTAACATGATTCCGTTCTTTATTTACTACAGCATGTTTGGGCTGCAGCGAATCGGCGACCTGATTTGGGCGGCAGCCGACACTCGGGTCAAAGGATTCATGATCGGTGGTACAGCCGGACGTACGACGCTCAACGGTGAAGGATTACAACACCAGGATGGGCACAGTCTGCTTAACACGATCGCTTTCCCGACCGTTCGTTCTTACGACCCTGCCTACGCATATGAAACCGCTGTGATTGTTCTTGATGGAATGAAAAAACTCTATCAGGAAGACGAAACAGCTATTTATTACATTACCGCTGAAAATGAAAACTACGTTATGCCTGCGATGCCGGACGGCGTGGAAGAAGGGATCGTCAAAGGAATGTATGCCTTTGACCCCGTGGAAGCGGATAAAGGCAAAGCAAACGTCCAGCTATTTGGTAGTGGTGCAATCCTGCGAAGTGCGAACGATGCCCAGCAGATTCTCAGTGAAAAATACGGGATTGGCAGTAAGGTATGGAGCGTTACCAGCTACACTCAACTGCGCCGTGAAGCTCAGGAATGTGAACGTTGGAATCGATTGCACCCCGGCGAAAAGCCTAAAGTCTCCTATCTCGAAAAGACACTTAAGAAAGAGGAAGGACCTTTTATCTCTTCCTCAGATTATGTCCGAGCCTTAGGTGAACAACTCGCACCTTGGATTCCCGGTGATTACTGTGTCCTTGGAACAGATGGAATGGGCCGTAGTGAAACGAGAGAAACACTACGAGATCACTTTGAAGTGGATGGTAAGCACATTGCTTTAGCTGCACTGACCCGTCTGGCCAAAGCAGGTCAATTCGATGAAAGTAAACTGGCCGAAGCAGTCAAAGAACTTGAGATCAACCCTGACAAAATCAGTCCCCTTTACGCGTAACTAACAACACTCTTCTTTTCCTTAGAAGTTTACAACAGAACATGGCAACTGAAATCAAACTCCCTGAACTCGGTGATGGTATCGAATCAGGTGACATCCTAGAAATTTTCGTAAGTGTCGGTGACACTGTTTCCGAAGGTGATGATATTGTCGAAGTGGAAACAGACAAAGCATCCGTCCCAGTCCCTTCTACGGTGACCGGTACGGTGGCAAGTATCAATGTAGAGTCAGGACAAACCATTGCAATTGGTGACGTCTTGATCACAGTCGATGGTGGTGCGGCGGCCCCCGAAGCTCCGGCAACCCCAGCGGTGGAAGCCGAACCCGCTCCAGCTCCAGCAGAACCTGAAGTACAACCTGAACCGGTTGCTGCAATTCCCGAGCCAGAACCTGCACCAGAACCTGCATCAGAACCAGCCCCTGCTGTTGAAACGCCAGCACCAGTAGCAGCAACTCCAGCCCCTGCCCCCGTCGTTCAACCAACTTCTGCAGACAGTGGAGACATTGCTGCAGGGCCCGCGATACGACGATTTGCTCGGGAAGTAGGAGTGGATCTTGCCAACGTAACCGGCAGTGGCGCTGGCGGCCGTATCACTCGGGAAGACATCCTGGAAGTCGTACGCCAAGCGAATCAACAAGTCACTGCTCCTGCGACAACTCAAGCCGCTTCTTCCACATCCGCCCCAGCTTCCAAGGCTCCCGGCGAACCTGGCACAGATGCATTTGGTCCTGTCCACGTTGAATCGATGCCAAAAATCCGTAAAACGATTGCGGCCAAGATGCACGAATCCTGGTCATCCGCTCCACGAGTGACCAACTTTGACGATGCGGACGTAACGGACCTGGAAATGATCCGCCGATCCTCCAAGCAGGATTATCTGGATCAGGGTATCAAACTCACTTCGATGCCGTTCATCATCAAATCAGTAGCTCTGGCGTTACGAAACAACCCAAAACTCAATGCGGCTCTAGACATGGACGCCGGACAGGTCATTTATAAAGACTATGTCAACGTGGGGATTGCGGTCGACAGCGACCGAGGATTGGTCGTTCCATCCTTACGTAGTGCTGATTCCAAGAGCATTTCTGATATAGCCCGAGATTTGGGAACACTTGCCGAAAGCGTACGAAGCAATAACTTTGGTCTCGATGATCTGCGAGGATCCACTTTCACGATTAGTAATCTTGGAGCGATTGGCGGAACATATTCCACGCCGATCATCAATGTTCCAGAAGTGGCAATCTTACTTGTAGGTCGGACTCGCAAATTACCTGTCGTCATCGATGATGAAATTGAGATTCGTCAGGTGATGCCGCTGAGTCTGTCTTATGATCATCGAATCGTGGATGGTGGTGACGCCGCTCGCTTCCTCAACGAAGTCATCGGCTACCTTCAGGCTCCAAGCCGTCTACTACTAGCTCCGTAACCAAAAAGCAATTGGCTAACTGCCTAATTGTTTAACTGGCCAAAGGGCTAATTGGCTAAATCGTTAACCGGTTTCTTATGTCTAGCCAGGTCCACGACACGATCGACTGTCACGTGCTGAGTTTTAAGACGATATAAGTAGCCACGACGCCCAAAGACTCCGACATGGCGACGCACATATGTGCTTAGGTTGAGACCTAATTGCGGAGAGATAAAGACCTTTACTTCTCCCTGAGCGTCTACGAGAGCGTATTCAGGTGCGTCATTACGAGTCGATCGTACTCGGACGAGGTAGCCCGTTTCCGTATAGGCGGTTCGTCTGGCCTCTGCCGAAAGAACACCCGACCCAATTTCACTGGCCGCATGGATGTCCGCTTCTTCGAACGGTAGTTTCCGAGTGTTTAAGTCGGTCGAACGGGGAGGCAGACTGGAGAGGTTTGTCGAAGCAATCTGTTGTTTCTCATCTTTGATCTTCTGGTACTGGTCCAGGCGTTGAATCAAACGCTCAATCGCCCCCTGCTGAGCAGCTGAACTACTGCTCAAAAGACGGTTAGCCTGATCTCTTAGAAATCCGATATCCCAGGAATCAGAAGAACGAGTGGCCATTTCAGAAATAGCAATTTCCAACTCCGAAACAGTCTTGGTGTCTGTCGGTTGAGTCTGAAAACTGGCTACTTGAAATGGTGTATCGGCGTCTGGTTTACGAACCGGAACGGCGCGATCGCGTTTGACTCGATCCTGCATGCGGACTTTGACGAATTCTGATGGTTTGATCCATCTCGGAATATAGTTTGCCGTTCCCCAACCATTTACGTCCGTAGAGCCCGAAGCGGTATCATCATAACTCGCAAGTACGACATCTGATTCTAAGTCTGTATTTGAAGGGCGAGTAAGTGGGATCTGTACGTTAGCTCTTTCAATAAACTGTTTGTGCACCCATCTGAATTCACCCGCGGGAGGTGCAATTTTAAAGTACTGCTGAGCTTGACGACCGGAACTCAACGTCAATTCCTGTCGTCCCAAAACGGTTACCACCTCACCTTTATTCAAGAGTACGGTATATCCGTAATTCACAGATTCATCCCTGAAGCTCCCAATCCAGGAAGGGACTCGAGATCGTCTGACAGTCGCATGCTCACCATCGGAATGCAATTCCAACTCGTCCGCCCGCACCCAACTATACGAATCCTGTAGAGGCCGAATCGCGAGAAAGCCATTCCTGGTTTCACGATAAACCTGGACCTGCTCACCTTGATTAAGATAAGCGCTGGCATATTGATCGGCGAATGGCGCTGACCGAACGGGCGTTTGGCTTACTCGTACAGTCGCTGCATAAGAATCGAATTGCTGGCCAAAAACAGCCACTGACATTAGTAAAGCGAGTATACAGGCTAAAAACGCTTTCATCTTTTCATCCCGAATAAAGAGCAATTGAAAGATTGTTCTACAGGGAGAAAAGTAACGTATTTAGGACAACCAGAGCAACCTCATACAAACAAAATGAGGCGTTCTCATCGCATTGATTCCAGGCACGAACCGCGTTTTCAACGGGAACAACCGCGTGTTCAGGAACAGGTGACTAGTCGATCGCATCCAACGAAAAAACCGACTTTTCTGAAGCAACAAACTCTTTTCCCGACTCTAAAACAGTCGAATAAAAATCGGTTTCGGCCAATGTTGATGCCAGCGAGAACATAGGTTCAGTCCACGCGATGTGATCGACGAAGAATGCATGAGCAAGCGTGCTCGGTGGTTCATCAGACGCTGCTTCAAACTGAAGGATTTGAGACATCATTTTAAACTGCACGCCGGCATGATCTTTTATATTTTGCGAAGCACCACTGGATACGATCTCGACATACTCGTTCATCGATGTAATGACATCACTCTGCATATGCCCGTCCTCCCATACAGACTGATAAGGAGGACAGAAATCTTTGGGGCCGATAAAAATCCTGCAATAATCAACTGCAAGCCTCTCAATACCAGCTTCACTCACAGCCGGGATCTCAATTTCCAAATCCTCCCAACAACGAAGCCATTGTTCATCGTGGAATAAAGACAATATTTTGCTATCGACTTCGTTCAGTAGTAAATGCGCAAAGAGTTCGTACACACCTGCTCTTCCGGCAAGTTCCCGCTTTGCATCTGCTAGCACGTTCATCATCTACGTTTCATTCACAAGCACTACGACAATTTTTTGAGACTCACAACGGTCGAGTGAAAAGCCTGCTGACCGGTAATAGGGTCAGGGGCAATTGGCATCAATCTATTTTGGTTCCATCCGTTTCCGGTATTTTGCTGCCACTTGGCAATATCACCGTTTGACTTATCTTCCCACCACATATTTCGTTCCCAGTCAGCATCCCGATAACGCTTCGGATCACTACCGACGAGGTGTTCCCCGTCGTCCGAAACTGCTTTCGCTTTAGCGACATTGGTATATTGCCAATGCCCACATGAGTTACTCATAGCAATCGCTTTCGGATGGAGCCCTTGCATGGTGACAATCGGGACACGCATCGTGCTAACGACTCTTCGTCCTGATTTATCTGGTTCACGATGATTGAGATTAGGTGACACCTTCTCAAGCATCTCAGAATAATAGGAAGTTAACTCAACCCAATCTCCATCCTTTAACCCAAGTTCTCTGGCAGTCTCCGTATTTAGCCAAGCGGGGTTACTATGAACAATTTCAGCCAACCATTTGAGATTCATGGTTCTACCGTGATTATGCACGTTCCATTTGAAACTTGTCATAATCAACTCATCCTGGCCTAGAGATTGATGCTCATCAATCGGTAGCCAAATTGGCATTTGGTCAATGTCTAAGTCGTGCCCCTCGTGTTGTTTGGGGCGACTCTTCGTTTTTGTCACGCCACTCTGATTAATCAAATCGGAACAATCTTCATTCACTCCAATTTTATTAATAAAGAGGCTCCGCACTTCCATTTTCCTACTCGGTGTTTTAAACCCTCGCATCGCCTGGCCGCCCACCATGACACCAATTCCGATGCCATCTTTGGTGATAACACCGTTGGAATCAGTTGCGCTACCGGCCAATTCTTCTTCGATCAACAGAGTTTTATAGGGCTCATAAAATGGATCTGTTTTTTCATTTTCCCAGGCCCCTTCCTCGAGTAATCTTTCCAGACCAGACTTACCTGTGACCTCATTAACCGGAATCTCTTTAGCCCACTGCTCCATATAATCTTCGGTCGTACCATACTGATACGCTGCTTCCATTCCTCCACCGATTTTCTCTGCAAGCATGGGGAAGAAATCACGAATGTCCTTCGATTCGCCGAGAGGATCAATCATCGGAGTACGAATACCCACGTACGGTCGTAGGTTATAGGAAGCTCGGGCATCTAGGTCCCATCGTTCCATGAAGGTCGTCCATGGCAACACGATATCTGCATAGTGAGCTGTTTCGTTGTAGAAGCAATTAATGCAGACGTGAAAATTGATTAGTTCTTCATTGGCCAACACTTCCTGTGTCAAACTCTCTTCGGGCCAAGTCAAAGGCGAGTCGAGATTATACGTCATGTAGGCCTGAAGCTTGGCTCTACCCTGTAAGAGATACAGGTACACTATCTCCCCAACTTTCATACGTCGCCAAACATTAGCCAGTGGATATTCGGGCGGATCTTCCAATACACTCCAGGTTTTAGCCGAGTCAGGCATAGCCGGTGTTTTTGCGATCGGATCCAATCCCCCCCAGGGACTCCAACACCAACCACCTTTTTTCCCTACACTTCCAACTAACGCGTTTAACAGGTTGATGGCACGATCGTTATAAAACCCATTGAGATGTGCAGAGGAACCACGATTACACATGGTGGTCGCGGCAGGAGCGGCGGCTGCAAACTCCAACGCGATTCTCTTAATAGCCTCTGCCGGAATACCGCTCACTCGCTCTGCCCATTCGGGTGTGTAAGAAGCAAGGTGCTCTTTCAGTTCCTGCACGGAAACATTTGTCCAACGCTCTATGAATTCACTATCCTGCTTGCCGTTGGCTAATATCCAATGACACATTCCCAATGCTACGGCACCATCTGTACCGGGAAACGGCGAAAACCATTCGTCACTGTTTCCTGCTGTATTCGACAGTCGCACGTCGAACGTAACCATCTTGGCACCGTTATTAAATCTTCCGTTTTGAATTCGATTCAGGAAAGGGACGTGTCCTTGATGAGCTTCAAATGCATTCGAGCCAAAATTCAGTATGTACTTACTGTTTTCACAGTCGTTGAGATCCCAATCACTCTCCCAGAGATAAGTCAGATTGGCTGCCCGACGATTGCCGGAACAAAGTGACCGGTGGCTTAACTGCGTCTTTGTGCCGTACGCATCGAGGAATCGTTTAATCGCATCCTTACTTCGTTGTCGCCCCTGATGAAATGCAAATTCTTCCTGCTTACCTTCTTCCCGAATTGTCCGTAACTTATCTGCAATCTCTGTTAGAGCTTCGTCCCAGGATATTCGCTTCCACTTCCCTTCTCCACGTTTTCCTACACGTTTCATTGGGTAGAGCAATCGTTCCGGGTGATACAGATGATTTAGAGAAGCTTGGCCACGAGCACACAACCGCCCGCGGCTATTCGGGTCATTGGGATTACCTTCAACTTTCAAGACCCTTCCATCTTTGACATAGCCAATAATGCCACAAACTGTACTACACAGCTGACACATCCCCGGTATTTTCTCGGCACCTTGATATTTATCTTTCGGTGGCCAGTCCTTTTTGGCATTAGGGCCAGGCAGTAAACAAATGCCCGGCATCCGCTGACCGCCAATCTCATAAGCTCGGCCTTTCCCCGCTTTCCATTTCCTAATATCCACCCCAAACGGAAAGTCCCGCGAAGCAGACTCTGTTGAGGTGTTAGAAGCATCATCATTAGAAGTGTCACTGCTGGATGGAGCACTATTGGAATCATCACTATCGGACGAGCTGTTTTCATTTGGAGTTGTCGATTCGTCACATCCGAACATTCCAAAAGTCCCAACGGAAAGCAGCCCCAGCTTCAAAAACTGTCTTTTAGAATTACTTGTCTTCATGACGTTCCTTCCAATTGTAGATGTTGTACGCCTCAGGAGAGTAAGACTCACCTTCTTTGGGGATCCTCTCTTCAATCTCAACAGGTGCCTCGCCTACAAACCACATTCTTGGCTTGGTGTTCTTTTCCGGACGAAGCTGTTGGGTTTCCAGTTTTTTCTCCTCAGCATCTCGCATCGCTTTAGAAATCTTTGAGTTCTCATCGTTAAGATCCCCAAACGAAATAGCATCGGCAGGACAGGTATTAGCGCAAGCGGGCTCCATCTGTTCTTCAAGGCGGTGATAGCAGTTATGGCATTTCACTGCCTGATTCGCCACAGGGTCCATATAGATGGCTCCATAAGGACAAACATCTACGCACGTACCATGTCCACAGCAGGTGTTGTAATCGATGGCCACGGTTCCACCGGTGGTTTTATGTAGGGCGCCACAAGGACATCCCTTGATACAGGGAGCATCTTCACAATGCTGACAGGCCATTGGCATAAAAAGCCGAGCCACTTGGGGGTACTCTCCAACGTCCTTATAGAACGTTTGCCGTATATAGTTTCCAAGCGGAACGTCATTCTCTGCTTTACAACTCACTTCGCAGGCATGACACCCAACACAACGACGTGTATCCACAAACCAGCCGTAGCGTTTGCCATCGTCCGGAGCGCGCATGCGATCCGTCCATAGGTGTTCTGGTTGGAAAAGGGATTCCTTCGTATCTCCAGTCGCATCCTCAGGAGGGTTCCCCTGAGCAGGCGGAGCGCCTATTACCACCAATGCGGCTGACGCTTTCTCTAGAAACGCTCGCCGCGAATCCTTATCGACGTCAGATTCTGAGAACGAACCATCCTTTTCAGTTTTCATAGAGTGAGATTCAATGTTTCGGTTTTGATTCGACAAAAAACTGACCTTTTGCGCGTTAGCCTTGGTAATTCAGTTGATTCCAAACTCTCATTCTAATCTCCTAGCATGTCCTCCAAAATGTCATCTCAAGACTTAAAATCCCCCAGCTTTACAACCTCACAACATAAGTGAGGTTTCACTCGACTTTCTTAGTCTCAATTACCGAAGAAGATGATGGAGTATCCACAAAAAACAGCGATTTAATCATGCCTAAACCACCATTTCTACGCAGATTTACAACTATACCCCTTCTGGGTATTTGTCTGCTATGGAGTGGGGGTCTGATCGCATTGGAACCGCCGGATTCCGGTAGGCAATCTAGTGCTTCAAATACAGAAATCTCTCCAGCCAAAAAAATATCCGCCAGAGAGCAATCTGAAGCTCTTATTCCATGGGAGAAGCTTACAGATGAAGCTCAGGAAAAGCTGCAGGGAGTGCTAAGCAATTCATCGGTTTTTCATCGCTCACCCGTTGAGCACTTACAATGCGACCAGGAAGTCTATCTACACCTGATTCGGTACCCTGAATTAGTCGTCAATATGTGGGAATTGATGGGAGTCTCCAAATTACGGATGGCCCGTGAACAGGATTTCGTACTCATAATAGACGATGGGTACGGCACGAACAGTCAGATGGAGCTGGTCTACGGGAACTCCAACTTGCACATTTTCTATGCGGAAGGCTCCTACAAGGGAAGCGTTATCACCACAGAAAGTAAGGGGCGAGTCGTCCTAATATTGGAATCAGAGGAGACCGTCAAAGACGGAAAACCAGTGATCTCTCATCGACTGGATATGTTCATTCAGTTCGACAATTCCACCAATCGACTTTTGGTGAAGACACTGCAGGGACTATTCCTAAAAATGGTGGATATCAATTTTGCCGAAACGTCAAAATTCATTGGTCAGATTGATGAGATTATTCGAGAGAACCCGGATGGCATGAAGCGATTGACGGACCGTTTGACTCGTGTTCAAACTCCGATACGCAAGAAGTTCACCACGCTTGTTGAGCATGCGAATGCGGAATACGTGCGTATTGCCACGACCGAAGACAAGTAACGCGTCGAGTCAGTAAGATTATTTCGTTACGAAATTGACGAGTCGCCCCGGCACCACAATCACTTTGATGACTTCGCTATCGCTCAGTAGCTGCTGCATTTTTTCATCATCTCGGGCAGCCTGTTCTAAATCCTCTTTGCTGATGTCTGCGGCAACTGAGATTCGGCTCTTCACTTTCCCTTTAATCTGAATCGGAATCTCAATCGTACTCTCCACCAAAATCGATTCATCACAAATTGGCCATGGTTCATAAGCCAGCGTGGTCGTTGCTCCTAAAAGCTCCCACAACTCCTCAGCAATATGGGGTGCATAGGGCGATAGCAACAACACGAATTGTTGTAAAACACCCTTAGGCCGTACCGATTGCTTGGTGAAATAATTGACAAATTCCATCATACGCGCAATCGCCGTGTTGAAATCTAAGTTCTCGGTATCTTTAGTCACTGCCTTAATGGTTTTATGCAGCACTTTTAGGGCATCGTCATCGGGCGTGGTGTCGCTGACAGCTTCGTTCAGTTCCAATGATTCGGCACGATCGTTTATAACCATTCGCCAAACGCGATCCAGAAATCCCTTGACTCCATTGACACCGGACATACTCCAGGGCTTGGTTGCCGTCAGTGGGCCCATAAACATTTCATAGAGTCGCAATGAGTCGGCACCATATCCGTCCACGATCTCATCTGGGTTGATTACGTTGCCTCGACTCTTGGACATCTTAAATGACCGACCATCGACGCGGATCGTATCATCTTCTGCCAACACAAAGGTATCACCATTCTTAGACACCTGATCTTCCGTCAGTTTAACCAGTTGTACCTCAGTGCCGTCCTGCTGACGATAGAAGCCATCATCACCGCGGGATACTTCATTCGCACCGATCCATTGATTATCTGTATCCTGATAGACGGTGAATTCCATTTCCCCGAGAATCATTCCCTGATTGACAAGTCTCTGGAATGGCTCTTTGGTCGTAACATGCCCACGGTCGTATAACACTTTATGCCAAAACCGAGCATAAAGCAGATGTAAAACGGCATGTTCGGCGCCGCCAATATACAAATCTACCGGCATCCAGGCCTGTTCCTTTTCAGGGTCTACAAAACAATCCGAGTTTTCCGGATCGATATATCGGAGGTAATACCAACAGGACCCGGCCCATTGTGGCATCGTATTGGTTTCTCGACGGTATCGCTTCCCATCGATCACTGGATAGAGCCAATCATCATCTGCTTTGGCCAGTGGTGGTTCTGGACGGCCATGCGGCTTGTAATCTTCCAAGTGGGGCAGATCGACTGGTAGATCGGCTTGATCCACTCCCCGGATTACTCCGGTCGCATTCCCGTCATCGTCCAATTCATGCAGAATTGGGAAGGGTTCTCCCCAAAACCGCTGTCGCGAGAACAGCCAGTCTCTCAATTTGTAATTGACTGCGGAAGCGCCGGTCCCCTGCTGATGCAATGCCTTTCGAATTAGTTCTTTGAACTCTGCAGTATCCGTCCCATCGTACTCACCTGAGTTAATCGCCGCGCCGAGTCCGTGGAAACACTGTTTACCTGCAAGTACTGCATCACGGTCGACTCCCTTGCGTTGACCGGGATCCACCACGGCTACGATATCAATCCCGAATTCGGTAGCGAATTCAAAGTCACGTTCATCATGAGCGGGTACAGCCATAATCGCTCCAGTGCCGTAACTGCTAAGCACATAATCTGCGACCCAGATTGGCACCTGAGCTCCATTAACTGGGTTGGAAGCATATGCTCCTGTGAACACGCCCGTTTTGGATTTCGTATCTTCCGTTCGTTCCCGATCACTCTTAAACGAAGCTTTTTCACAATAGGCTTTGACCTGATTGGCCTGTTCTGGAGTCGTCAATTGTTCGACGGCTGGATGCTCCGGAGCGATGACCATATAGGTAGCTCCGTACAGCGTATCGGGCCGAGTCGTATAAACCCTAAGGGCATCACCAGAAGTCTCGGCAGGAAATCCATCGGTACCGCGTGAAGCTTTCCAGGATTCAAATTGTTCTGCTCCCCCAATAAAGAAATCCACTTCTGCACCAGTACTTCGACCGATCCAGTCACGTTGCAGTTTTTTGATTCCATCCGACCAATTCACCTCGTCTAGATCAGTTTCTAGCCGGTCGGCATAGGACGTGATTCGTAACATCCACTGTCGTAAGGGGATTCGTTGCACAGGATAATTCCCACGCTCACTCCGTCCATCAATCACTTCTTCATTGGCAAGGACTGTTCCCAAATCTGCACACCAGTTAACCAATGCATCATCGAGATAAGCGAGGCGATGCCCATCGCGAAATTTAGCGACAGCTACCTCACCACGTGCCGTGATTTCTTCCGGAATGGGAAGTTCGCTTATAGGTCGTCCCTTCTGCTGTTCTGCATCAAACCAGGTATCAAACAACTGAAGAAAGATCCACTGCGTCCATTTAAAGTATTCGACATCTGTCGTTGCCAGACTGCGACTCCAGTCGTAACTAAAGCCAAGCATTTTCAGTTGGCGAGTAAAGTTGGCAATGTTCTTTTCGGTGGATTGGCGAGGAGGTGTATTGGTCTTTATGGCATGTTCTTCGGCCGGTAATCCAAAGGCATCATATCCCATCGGGTGCAGTACGGATTTTCCTCGCATCCGTTCAAAGCGACAGGTGATATCCGTTGCCGTATATCCTTCCGGATGCCCTACGTGCAACCCATTTCCACTTGGGTACGGAAACATATCCAGTACATATAGCTTTTCGCCTTGCGGCATCTCAGGCGTTTTAAATGTTTGGTTTTCTTCCCAATAGTTCTGCCATTTTGCTTCAATTTGGCTGGGATTATAACGTGGCATAAGTCGTGATTCTCACTGCAGTACTAAAACGCTGGAAAACGCCAGCTATCAACCAGTTAGGAGCTCTGTCCTCCACCACTCTGGTCAACAACATAGGATGGAAACCGCCGATTCTATAGGTTTTCTTTAATTGTGGCAATTCGTAGGGCGTGGACATCCCCGCCCGTTGTGATGAGAATGAATGTAGTAATTCTACTGAAATCCGGCTCGGACTGAGCCAAACACTTTATAGTACGACACCGCGGGAATGCGACGATCACTCAAAGACCTTCAATTAAATGAAGAGGCTCGTAACAAGATGCGAGCCGCTGGACGATTTAATGCTCAATTACTGGATTTTCTACGCCCGTATGTAAAGGCTGGTATCACCACCGAGGCAATCGATAAGTTGTGTCATGATTACACACGTGACCATGGGCATATTCCAGCACCGCTCAATTATCATGGCTTTCCCAAAAGCTGCTGTACGAGCGTTAATGAAGTTATTTGTCACGGGATCCCTGACAGTTACACATTACAGGACGGTGACATTGTCAATGTCGACATTACCTCCATTGTGGACGGCTGGTACGGAGACCAGTCTGAGACGTTCCTCATTGGCCAGGTGAGTGACAAAGCTCGCCAGGTAACTCAGTGTGCCTTTGATAGCTTGTATAAGGCGATTGAGGTCATTAAGCCCGGCAGCAAGATCACAGAGATTGGGCAAGCGATTGTCGCGGAAGCTGAGCGATACGGTTTCAGCGTGGTACGTGAATACGTCGGTCACGGGTTGGGAACCGAATTTCATCAGGATCCTTCAATCCCTCATTACCCCGATCCGCGATTCAATCGTATACCAATCGAGCCTGGAATTTGCTTTACGATTGAGCCCATGATTAACGTTGGACGATATCAAGGAATCGTCGATCCGCTTGATAACTGGACCGTACGTACCATCGACGGCAAACTTTCGGCGCAATTCGAGCACACAATTCTGATGACAGAAGAAGGCCCGGAAATCCTCACTACAACAGAACATGGTCCAAAACCTGGACACAAGTTCTAAGTCTAGCTGATTACAAGCAAGCAGCTAATTAAATTTTTGCTAGTCCGTTATTACTAGCCACCAAAGTGCTCTTCCGCCTTCGTCTTGAGACCTTTGAGGTCGAGCTTACCGGTTCCGAGTACAGGGAGGGATTCCACTTCCAGGAAACTATCCGCTGATGGGATGAAGATATTTGGCAAACCATGGACCTCTGCCAGAGATTTCCGAACATCATCAATTTGCATTTCTATCGGGCAATGCAGAACGATCAGGCGTTCGCCTTTTTTTGCATCCGGCACAGCGGTCACTGCAGCCAACATTTCTTCCGTCGCTCCAAGAATCTCATTCAATGACTCTTCGATTTTGATGTGGGGAACCATTTCTCCGCCAATTTTCGAGAATCGACTCATCCGTCCGGTAATCTTGATAAAGCCATCTTTGTCGATCAACGCCACGTCGCCCGTCTTATACCAACCATCCACAATGACTTCATTGGTCAGGTCTTCACGACCGAAATATCCTTTCATGACATTGGGCCCCTTAATCCAAAGCATGCCGGACTCATCAGTCCCCAGCTCTTCTCCGGTATCCAGGTCTGTCACTTTGGCGGCAACTCCTGGGATCGTACGCCCAACGGTTCCCTCTTTGGCTTCTACATGATCATCCGAAGCCTGTCGGCTCTGAGGCACATTAACCGATACCAGCGGGGAAGTCTCCGTGGCGCCATATCCTTCCACCGGACGAACACCATACTTTTCTTCAAACTGATCTGCGACATCCCCGGGCAGCTTTTCCGCACCAGTGATCACGATATCCAGCGTGTCAAATTGTTCCGGCGTCACTCGCCTCAAGTAGCTTCTTAAGAACGTCGGTGTGGCGACCAATACCGTTCCCTTATGCGTTTGCGTGACTTCCCCAACCTTTTTGGCTTCCAGTGGGTTGGTGTGATAAGCAACTCCCAGAGACTGACAAAGTGGAGTCCAAATCGTGACGGTAAAGCCCATCGAGTGGAAAAAGGGCAAAATCCCAATCACCATATCATCTGGCTTCAGCTTGGCAATCTGGTTGATGGCTTCCACATTACTAGCCACATTGGCATGCGTCAGCATCACCCCTTTCGGTACTCCGGTTGAACCGGAAGTAAAGATCACTGTTAAGACATCATCCGGTTTGATCTCATCCAATCCCAGTGACTTAATGATCGAGTTCGCTGAACTGAACTTGGTGACGAACAAAGAGGTAAGTTTGTCCAGCAGTGTGGGTTTATACGCATCTTTCCTGAGATCTTCCAGGTAGAAGACTTTGGCATCCAAATCATCTGCACTGAAGTTGAATCGTTTCATTGCCAGCCGGCTACCGAGAATTGTCTTGATTCCGGCCTGAGCACAACAGGCATTCAATACTTCTGCGCTCACCGTGTAATTAAGGTGTACGGCAATACGTTTATCCAAGGCCAAGGCCATATTAGTAACCGCTCCCCCGACACTTTGAGGGATAAGCATTCCCACGTACTGCTCACCGTCTTCCAGCACATGCCGCCTCAACAGCTTTCGCAGGATCATCGAACGTAAAAGAACCTCACTACCACTAAGCGAACTACCTGTTGAATCCGCGATTTTAGGTTTACGGTTTCGTTTACATTCACGGATGAACTCACAGGTCATCTGACTCTCATTTCGAATGCGTTGATTCACGGCTTTTGCTCCTAACTGCGATACGGCTTGTCGGAATTCATGAACATCGGAAGCTTTGGAAACAGGTTTACCAAAGTGCACCCATACAGGATACGGGATTTGGCGGGGTATTTTCCAGAAATACTTTCCTCCGGAGAAACTGAACACACTTCCCCAAAGACCATCCAGATAGATCGGAATGACAGGGACGTCGGTTTCACAACGATCCAGAATCTTCTTCATCCCTGGCTTAAATGTCTGTATTTGTCCGGACTTAGTTAAAGCACCTTCCGGGAAGATACAAACCAACTCTCCATTATCTAATGCTTTGGCAGCGGTATCTAACGCCTTGACGACAGAGCGTCGCCCCGGCGTGATCATGATGACACCGAACATACGTCCCAGTGCATTGATTAATTTATTCTTAAAATTGCCTGAGAACACGACCATCCGAATGGGGCGTTCACTTGCCAACAGCAAGAGAATTCCGTCAATCCAGGTGACATGATTAGGGACCAACAATGCCCCCCCAGTCTCCGGCAGGTTTTTCAAACCTTTCATGCGAACACGATAGACCGTTTTACTTAGAGTCCAGACAACGAACTTAATCGTCACTGAAGGAATGAGTACTACGATATAGATTGCAATCGGAATTGTAAGAATACCCAGCGTTAGAAAGATGTCTCGCGCGGAAAAGAAGGGGACTCCGGTTTCGGTCTCCACTCGCAAGGCCATAAACATCCCATTCATAATCAACATTCCGAAGAATGTGAGTAAATTGGTTGCTGCCAGAATCGCTCCAAGATGCTCCCGCGGACTCCGGTGTTGTAAAAATGCCGTCAGTGGCACTTCAAAAAGACCGGCGCTAAATCCAACGCCTGCCAACAGAACACAGGCAATAAAGTACTCCCACTGAATTTCGCTACTCGGCGCTAAGCCAACCTCCAGCACCACCTCCTCAAAAGAGTCCTTCGATTGACTATTCAGAGTCTGACGACGTACCGTTACCGCGACGGTCGCTGTCTCGATGAGCGTGGCATTACCGGTTTGTTCGCCCTCGATCCGTTCATTGAATACATCCCGGGTTGTCACAGGATCATCATCAACTAATAGAATCTGGTCATTCAACTGGAATCCCGCTGTACTTGCCGGGGAATCCTTCGCGAGTTTCATGACCCTCACCACTCGGTCCTGCCCGTTCACAATTTGATCCTGAACAGCGATCCCCAATTTCGTCTTATCGAAAATTGTGCTATCGACTGTAAACAGTAACATCGTCGAAATGGCGATGCCGAATGCCCCAACCGGTAAGATTCCTAATTCAACCCGCTCGCCTGACATCAAACCTGCCAGGACAGATCCAACACAAATCCCCAATACGACAACGACCAGGAATGGAGTTCGATCCGTTTCGGAGCCAGACCCGGCCTCTACGACGAACTGATCAATGTTATTTTGAGCGACCGCACTCACAGCCCAGAAAAACATGATTCCAATGGCAATACGAAATAAGGCTCGATTGCTATGCAAAATCTTCAGGTCATTAGACATCGACTTCACGACGTTAATTGGGAAGACTCGGTTCTTATTGGCAATTTGCAGAGGGTCGATCCCCAAACTGATGACTGTGCCAATCAACGCCACACCAACGACGACCTGCCCGATTAAAAAGACCGGGTGAGAGCTACCAGCCGATAACGTCGAATGCAGTAAGAAGTCACCGTTTTCGCCACTATAAAAATCTGCCAGATATCCGCCCAAGAACATTCCACCCAACGTACCGACCACGGTCATCATGTTGTAGTAACCATTGGCTGGCGACAGCTTGGATGATTTTACAATCTCTGGAATTGCCCCCATCTTGGCTGGGTAAAACATGGCGCTTTGAGCACCCATGAGTGTCAACGAGATGAAGATAAACAATGGTGACTCGAGAAATATCGCGAGACTCCCCATCAACATAATGGCAATCTCAGCTATCTTGCACGCAACAATCACGCGTCGTTTGGAGAACCGGTCAGAGACATACCCGGCATGGGTTGCCAGAATAATATAAGGTGTCACAAAGCAAATCAGCCCGAGACCCAAGACCCAGCTTTGAGACAAACCCCAAATCTGATCCTGACGAAAGTCAACGTACTGCTTCCCGATACCAATGACTAACCAACGGAAGGTATTGTCATTGATTCCAGTCAGGAATTGGGTCAGACAAAGAGAAATAAAACTCTTGGATAAGAGATTATTCTTACCTTCGGGTAGCAAACTGACGTTAGCGGTTTGACTCATCCTGTGCAGGCTCTATCGTTGATGCGGGTCAAAAAGTGCTCTTCGTGTGTCGAACGAAACAGGAAACTACGCAATAAAAAGTAAAATGACCATAAGTTACTTCAAGCAAGTCAAAACAGAATTGCGAAGCTAATAGTAGACTCTTCACCAACTGCATTCGTTTCACATTAAAAGAATAGCATTTTTTAGAGTCAACGGCATCACTGACGCGACCGGAAAACCAACTTCCACTGAGGGATTCACAAGTAACAGACGAGTAATCCAATGAAGCTCCAACGACCTCAATACCTGATGGCCGGAATCATATTACTCATATTGGGTATCCAGTGTTTGTATGTAGATTCATACATACTCACGGCTCAAACCAGTGCTGTGCTGTCATCTCAATTGGACATCGCACCAGCTCATGTGGACAATTCTACGACAAGTGCTAAAGAGCCAGATGCAACTGACAACAACTTAGAACCACCCACACTAACAGGTTCTGAGGAAGGTGAGCAAACCGGTTTATCTAACCAAAATAAAACCTCAGATTTTTCAGGAAAATACACACTGATCCTGCCCGACTGGCTCACTTGGGCATTCTTAGGGGCGAGTGGCATTTGTTTTTTGCGAGCCATTCCCTGGCTGGCCCGCCGGAAAGAATAATAGCTCGTCGATACTCTGAAACCTATCCAGAGCGTTCGGACTACCGAACCTGGAATCTTTTAGAATCTTCCAAAAACTGCCAGGGCGGCTTAGCTAGAGCCTGATGACTGTTGATGTTATAGTGTCAAGTGTCTTTCCTATTCAGTCCCACCCTAACAGTTAACATG